>Ga0315539_1000015_pt1 | contig 116732 bp, 130 predicted proteins | sample SalMarSW160150MG_FD_203097 | JGI IMG/M metagenome (GOLD analysis project Ga0315539, IMG submission 203097) | Salt marsh sediment microbial communities from the Plum Island Ecosystem LTER, Massachusetts, United States - Salt Marsh Sediment SW1601-150 ...
GGAGAAAGTTATAGTATTGTATATCAGCCATTTCCCCTCCTTTTGAAAGGAGGGGTATCCCGACCGTAAGGTCGAGGAGGGGGTGGTTAGAGGACTTATGAGACAGCCCCGATTTTCCAGGGAATTCAGAAACTCTACCGCCTTAACCATATCCTCCTCGTTCCTTACTTTCAGACCATTGTCATTAATGAAATCCTTTAATGCTTTTTCATTATCCCCTGCTATATCCATCAGATTTCGCTTATTCTTAATAAATACGGGCTGATTATCACCGTAGGCAATATAGAATAAAGGGTCCCTTTCCTGGAACATTGCAGGTTTGGCGTCCTGGTAAGGTTGTGCAGGTTCAGCCTTCTTAAATACTACCTGGTATTGCTTATACAGGGTGTACATGCCTTCTGTAATAAGTTCCAGGTAACCTTCTCCTTCACCGGATTGGTAATTATATGTCATGTATAGAAAGTTATGACCTGATAATGTTACTTTCGATACTATACCGCCACGTTTGAGGTTATAAACACCTTCCTCCATCTGTACCTCAAAAAGGTCATAATAAACATTATACCTTACAGGGACTTTCTCAAATACCTGGTTTTCTGATGATATTACTGTTGCTTCACTGAATTCCTCATCCATGTAAGGGGATCCCTCGTATCTTTCAACTTCTCCCTTGGCGGCATTCCTGATAATAAGCTCGTCATAGAACTTCTGTCCTTCTGCACCGAGCCACAGGTTCTGTGCAGTTAATGATATGGTACAAGCCATTAAGAATAAACTGAGGTATATTGTTTTCATAATTGATGATATTACTATTTGTTACAAAGTTAATGAATTGAAAGGGGAAAGGCGTGGATATAATCCCCACGCCCTTTTATATCTGTGTAATCTGCGGAAATCAGTGCAATCTGAGTTACTCCTCTTCCTGTTCTGCTGCATATGCTTTGATAACAGCATCCTGGACATCAGAAGGAACCTGTACATATTCAGCAAACTTCATTGTGTACATTGCACGTCCGCCTGTAATAGAGCTTAGTGCAGTTGAGTATTTATTCATTTCAGCCAGGGGTACTTTTGCTTTTACCACTTCGAATCCTTTTTCACTGCTCATCCCAATTACCATGCCACGGCGTCCCTGCAGGTCACTTATTACATCACCCATTCTGTCGGAGGGCACCATAATCTCAACATCATAAACAGGTTCAAGGATTTTCGGGTTGGCGGTTTTGAAGGCAGTGCTGAAGGCATTACGGCCGGCGAGTCTAAATGATATATCGTTTGAATCTACCGGGTGCATCTTCCCGTCATACACATATACCCTTATATCACGGGCATATGATCCGGTAAGTGGACCTTCTTCCATTTTTTCCATTATCCCTTTGAGTATGGCAGGCATGAACCTGGCATCAATGGAGCCTCCTACAATACAATTTACATATTCCAGGATTCCTCCCCAGGAGAGTTTATGTTCTTCCTTATCCCTTATTGACAGTTTGTATTCCTTACCGTTGATCTTCATTGCAGGGTTTGGAGATGAACCTTCTTCGTAAGGTTCAATAATTATATGCACCTCACCAAACTGGCCTGCACCTCCTGATTGTTTTTTATGCCTGTAATCAGCCTGGGCTGCTCTGGTAATAGTCTCACGGTAAGGTATCTTCGGGGCATAAAAGTCTGTTTCGATCTTAAAAATATTATCAAGATGCCATTTAAGTATGTTTAAATGATATTCGCCCTGTCCGTATAATATTATCTGCTTAAGCTCTTTTGAATATTCTACCAGTATTGTCGGGTCTTCCTGGTGCATTCGGCTGAGTGCTTCACCAAGTTTTTCTTCATCCCCCTCACTTTTGGGTTTGACGGCTGTGCGGTATTTTGGTTCCGGGAATTCAATTGCTGGAAATTTGTGGCTGCCCTGGCTATTAAGAGTATGATTTGTCTTGGTGTTTTTAAGCTTCACTACAGCACCAATGTCGCTGGCTATAAGTTCTGATACTTTGGTCCTGTTTTTGCCCGTACTGATATATAATTGTGATAACCTTTCCTTGGTACTGTTATTGACATTAACAACATCAAGGTTTTCAGTTATTTTGCCGGATATTACCTTGAAATAATTTATTTCCCCGATATGTTCTTCCATTGAAGATTTAAAAACAAATAATGAGGCAGGACCATCAGCATCACATTTAATTGTTTTACCGTCTTCAGTTATCCATTCGGGCATATCTGCAGCTGCAGGTGCAACATTGCAGATAAATTCAGTAAGCCTGTCAACCCCGATATTGTTTTTTGCCGAAGAGCAGAATACAGGAAAAATACCTCTTTGTATCAGGCCTATTTTAATACCGCTCTTCATCTCCTTTTCGGTAAGGGTATCATTTTCAAAGAAAATTTCCATTAATGACTCATCATTTTCAGCAGCTTTCTCTATAAGCTCCGATTGTAATTCTGCTGCCCTGTCGGCATGTTCAGAAGGTATATCCACTTCTTCATACTTTCCACCTCCTTTGGGATATCTGAGCATCTTCATTTTTATGACATCAATTACAGAATCAAAATCGTGCCCTTCGTTTACGGGATATTGTATCAGTGTGATATTTCCCCCGAAACGGTCCCTGAGCATTTCTATCGATTTATCGAAATTTGTTTTCTCATGGTCAAGGCCGTTAATACATATTATTACAGGCTTGTGCAGCTTATCAGCATGACGAAAATGTATCTCGGTGCCCACTTCAACACCGTTTTGAACATTGATCAATAATACAGACGAATCGGCAACATACAATGATGATATAACTCCGCCTGCAAAATCATCAAGTCCGGGTGTGTCAAGGATATTGATCTTGTGGTCGTCATAATCGGTATAAAGTACTGATGAGAAAATAGAGTTTTCATTCTCATGCTCTATCGGTCGGTAGTCAGATACGGTATTCTTGTGTTCAACGGAGCCTCTTCTCTCAATAATTCCACCGTTATAAAGCATTGCTTCAGCAAAAGTGGTTTTACCTGAGCCCGAATTACCAAGAAGTGCTATTGACCTGATCTGTCCGGCTTGATATTTTTTCATCCTTTAAAATTTATTATTTGTTATACAATATTATATACCCATTTTGAGCGCACAAAGATAATAAAAATTGGAATAATGGAAGAATGGAATAATGGAATAATGTGGAGAAATCCTTTAGACCCAGCATTATTCCTGAATACATCAATACATCAATCCATTATTCCATGAATATTCCCACAAAAATTTGTGCATTACAAAAATTTTGTGTTTCTTTGCGCCGGTTTTTGAGACCCAGGAGTACCGGTGGTTTCCTCCTCAGAGTAAGTGAATAAAAAATGTACCCAGGGAAACAATCGGGAAGGAACCTGTAAATAACTTACGTTTTTCAGGTAAATAAAGAGAGCGAAAACCATTTTAGCTGCATTAAGTTGCAGGCGGGGAATTTTACCCCGTAATGATGATGAATATTTTGATTTACAGTTTAATATAAACAATTGTATTTATGCCAACAATACAACAATTAGTAAGAAAGGGCAGAAAAAGACTTGTTGATAAAAGCAAGGCTCCTGCTTTGGATTCATGCCCTCAGCGAAGGGGAGTATGTGTACGTGTATACACAACCACGCCCAAGAAGCCAAACTCAGCCATGCGTAAAGTGGCAAGGGTAAGGCTTACAAATGGCAAGGAAGTTAATGCTTACATCCCGGGAGAAGGACATAATCTCCAGGAACACTCAATCGTATTGATTAGAGGAGGAAGGGTTAAAGACCTTCCGGGAGTACGATATCACCTTATACGGGGAGCACTAGATACATCAGGTGTTGAGGGCCGTACACAAAGACGTTCAAAATATGGGGCCAAAAGGCCAAAGAATTAGTTGTTAACAATGTAAGGAGTTAGATAATGAGAAAATCAAGACCAAAGAAGAGGATCATTCTTCCTGATCCTAAATTTAATGACCCTTATGTAACCAGGTTTGTTAATAACCTGATGTTGAGCGGCAAAAAGAATCTTGCATTCAAGATATTTTATGATTCTCTTGACATTGTTGAAGGGAAAATGAAGGACGAGGAAAAGAGTGCTCTTGAGATATGGAAGCAGGCACTCGAAAATGTTACCCCACAGGTTGAGGTGAAAAGCCGCAGGGTAGGTGGTGCCACATTTCAGGTGCCCATGGAAGTGAGAGGTGACAGGAAAGTTAGCATTAGCATGAAGAACCTTATCTTCTTCGCCCGCAAAAGATCCGGCAGAAACATGGCCGAAAGACTGGCCGCCGAGGTTATTGCAGCTTATAATGGTGAAGGAGGGGCATTTAAAAGAAAAGAGGACACCCACCGGATGGCGGAGGCAAACAAAGCATTTGCCCATTTCCGGTTCTAGATAGCATTAAGAGTAATATGAGTAATAGCCTCGAATATACACGTAATATTGGCATCATGGCACACATCGATGCAGGGAAGACCACTACTACAGAAAGGATTCTGTTTTATACTGGTCGTACACATCGCCTGGGTGAAGTGCATGATGGTAATGCTCAGATGGACTGGATGATCCAGGAACAGGAGAGAGGCATTACTATTACTTCAGCAGCTACCACCACTTTCTGGAAGTACAGGGATAATGATTATAAGATCAATATTATCGACACACCGGGCCATGTTGATTTTACCGTGGAGGTTGAACGCTCACTGAGAGTACTTGATGGAGCAATTGCTGTATTTTGCGCCGTAGGAGGGGTAGAACCACAGTCAGAGACAGTATGGAGGCAAGCCGACAGGTATGGAGTGCCAAAAATAGCTTTTGTGAACAAAATGGACCGTGTAGGTGCTGATTTTTTGAGCGTCGTTGACCAAATCAGGAACAAGCTGGGTGCAAATGCAGTACCTGTGCAAATACCAATGGGGTCAGGTGAAGATTTTACAGGTGTTATTGACCTGATAGAAAATAAGGCTGTAGTATGGTTCAGCGATGAGACCCTTGGTACCAGGTATGAGTTGCATGATATTCCGGAAGAACTGAAAGAGGAAGCAGAAGAATGGAGAGGAAAGCTTGTAGAAGCAGTTGCCGAAGCTGATGATACTTTACTTGAGAGATATTTTGAAAATCCCGATTCAATAACAAGGGAGGATATGCTGTCAGTAATGCGAAAGTCAGCAATTGAAGGTCTTGCTGTGCCGGTACTGTGCGGATCAGCATTTAAAAACAAGGGCATACAAAGACTGCTCGATGCTATTGTTGCCTATTTACCTTCACCACTTGAGGTGGGAGGTGTAAAAGGTATAAATCCCAAGAATAATGAGGTAACTGTTCGTATGCCTGATGAAAACGAGCCACTGGCTGCGCTGGCGTTTAAAATAGCCACAGATCCTTTCGTGGGGCGATTGGCTTTCCTTCGTGTATATTCAGGTATGCTGAAAACCGGCGACATGGTGCTTAACATGCGTACCGGGAAAAGAGAAAGAATAAACCGCCTGTTCCAGATGCATGCAAATAAACAAAATCCAAAGCAGAGCATATCAGCAGGCGATATCTGTGCCGCCGTAGGTTTGAAAGACCTTAAAACAGGCGATACATTATGCGCGATCCACAAGCCAATATGGCTTGAGTCTATGGAATTCCCCGACCCGGTTATAGGAGTTGCTGTTGAACCCAAAACACAGGCTGATGTAGATAAACTGGGTATAGCACTCAATAAACTGGCCGAGGAAGATCCTACCTTCCAGGTTAAAACCGATCCCGATAGCGGGCAAACCATTATCAGTGGAATGGGTGAATTACACCTGGAAATACTTATTGACCGTCTGAAAAGAGAGTTCAAGGTTGAATGTAACCAGGGTAAACCACAGGTTGCATATAAAGAAGCACTTACAACCCCTGTTGAACACCGTGAAGTGTTTAAAAAGCAGACAGGAGGAAAGGGTAAATTTGCTGATATAGAGGTTGAAATAATGCCTGCTGAGGAAGGATTTGCCGGGCTTCAGTTTATCGATCAGGTCAAAGGAGGTAATATACCGCGTGAATTTATTCCTTCAGTGGAGAAGGGATTCAGAATAGGCATGGAAAATGGCCCTCTCGCAGGATTCCCCCTCTATAACCTGAAAGTTGTACTCAAGGACGGTTCATACCATCCGGTTGACTCGGATTCACTGTCTTTCGAAATAGCCGCACGGCATGCCCTGAGGAATTCAGCCCATAAATGCAAGCCTGTGCTGCTCGAGCCAATTATGAAAGCAGAGGTGGTCACCCCTGAAGAGTTTGTTGGTGATGTGGTAAGCGATTTCAACAGGAGAAGAGGGAAAGTGGAAGGTATGGAATCGAAAGCAGGTTCAAGGCTTATCAAAGCAAAAGTGCCGCTGGCAGAAAACTTCGGTTATGTTACTGTACTCAGAACCCTTACTTCCGGCAGGGCTACTTCAACAATGGAGTATTCCCACTACGAGGAAGTGCCTGAAGAAATTTCAAAAAAAATTATAGAACAAATTAAAGGTAAATTATATTAGAGATGAGTCAGAAAATTCGTATTAAACTGAAATCTTATGATCATAACCTGGTGGATAAATCCGCAGAAAAGATCGTTAAGACGGTAAAATCTACTGGTGCTGTCGTTAGTGGCCCTATTCCACTCCCGACTCATAAAAGGGTGTTTACTATACTCAGGTCAACATTCGTAAATAAAAAGTCGAGAGAACAATTCCAGTTGTCAAATTATAAAAGGTTGCTCGATATTTACAGCTCAACACCAAAGACAATTGATGCTTTAATGAAACTTGAGCTGCCCAGTGGTGTAGAAGTAGAAATCAAAGTGTGAAACCAGTAAAGACTAACAAAAATGCAGGGATTAATTGGCAAAAAAGTAGGAATGACTTCTGTTTTCGATGAAAGCGGAAAGAATATTCCTTGTTCAGTAATCGAAGCCGGCCCTTGTGTTGTTACCCAGGTCAAGACAGAAGAAAATGACGGTTACAATGCACTGCAGCTGGGCTTTGGCGACAAGAAAGAAAAAAATAGTACAAAAGCTGAGATAGGTCACTTTAAGAAAGCTAATACAGGTCCTAAAAGAATGATCATCGAATTTACAGGTTTCCCAAAGGGAAAATATAAAACCGGTGATGTTCTCGATGTGAACCTTTTTGATGATGATACCTGGCTGGACGTCAGGGGATGGTCAAAAGGCAAAGGATTCCAGGGTGTGGTAAAACGCCATGGATTCAGAGGCGTAGGTGATAAAACTCACGGACAGCATAACAGGCAAAGAGCACCCGGATCACTTAGTGCATCTTCTGATCCATCAAAAGTATTTAAAGGAATGAGAATGGCCGGACGTATGGGACATAATAAGATAATGGCTATCAGCCTCAGGGTTATTAAGCTCATTCCCGACAGTAATTTGTTGATAGTTAAAGGATCGGTTCCAGGTCCTAAAGGTGGTTACTTAATAATTACAAAGTAATGAAAATAGCAGTATTTGATATAGAAGGTAAAGATACCGGAAGGAAAATTAGCCTCGATGATTCAATATTTGGTATTGAACCAAATGACCATGCTATATACCTGGATACAAAACAGTATATGGCCAACAACAGGCAGGGAACACACAGTACCAAAGAAAGAGGGGATATAGTAGGGAGTACCCGTAAGATAAAAAGACAAAAAGGAACAGGTACTGCCCGTTTCGGTGATATTAAAAACCCTATTTTCAGGGGAGGAGGACGTACATTTGGCCCAAGACCAAGGTACTATGGCTTCAAGCTTAATAAGAAAATAAAGCAACTGGCCAGAAAATCTGCACTTACGTACAAGGCAAAATCAAATAGTATTATAGTTCTCGAGGACTTCAATTTTGAAGAGCCTAAAACAAGGGAACTCACAAGACTGGAGGCTAACCTTAATGTGGCGGGTAAAAAATCCCTGATAGTTTTTCCGGAACAAAATAAAAATGTATATTTGTCATCTCGAAATTTGAAGGGTATCGAAGTTGTAACTAGCGATGAGTTAAACACTTACATTATTACGAAAGCTTCGGTTCTGATACTTGTCGAGAGTGCAGTTGACGTTTTGCATTCAACATTTAAAAATTAGAAAATTTTTAGTAATGGATATTTTACTTAAACCGATTGTAACAGAAAAAATGACTAACCAGAGCGATAAATTTAATCGTTATGGTTTCATAGTTGCAAAGGATGCAAATAAGATACAAATAAAAAGAGCCGTTGAAGAAATGTACGGTGTTACCGTGGAATCGGTTAAGACTATGATTTATAGTGGCAAAACCAAAATGCGCTATACAAAATCAGGTATAATGTCCGGAAGAACCCCTGTTTATAAAAAGGCCATCATAACAGTGGCCGAAGGAGATACAATTGATTTCTATAGCAATATATAACAGATTATGGCAGTTAGAAAGATAAAACCTGTAACACCAGGTCAGAGACATAAAATAATCAGCGCCCGCGATAATATAACGGGTGTTGAACCTGAAAAATCGCTTCTGCGCCCGCTGAAAAAAAGCGGGGGAAGGAACAATAGCGGACGTATGACGATGAGGTACATGGGTGGCGGTCATAAAAGAAGATACCGTGCAATAGACTTTATACGTAATAAGGATGCAGTAAAGGCTACAGTTAAGTCAATAGAATATGATCCCAACCGTTCTTCCAGGATTGCTCTACTGTTTTACGAAGACGGTGATAAAAGGTATATAATTGCACCCCAGGGCTTACAGGCTGGACAGACTGTTGTATCAGGTAAAGGAGTTGCTCCCGAGATAGGCAATGCATTACCACTTTCAGATATTCCACTTGGTACTATTATTCATAATATTGAAATCAAACCAGGTAAGGGAGGAGCAATGGCAAGAAGTGCCGGTTCATATGCGCAGCTTGTTGCAAGGGAGGGTAAATATGCCACTGTAAAACTGCCTTCGGGTGAGATAAGAATGATACTGGTACAGTGCAGGGCTACAATAGGAACAGTGTCCAATCCTGATCATATACTGGAAATATCAGGTAAGGCAGGTCGCAGCAGGTGGCTTGGACGCCGTCCAAGAACCAGGGGTGTAGCCATGAACCCGGTCGACCACCCTATGGGTGGGGGCGAAGGACGTGCCTCGGGCGGACACCCAAGATCACGTAAAGGGCTGCCGGCAAAAGGTTACCAGACAAGGAGCAAAAAGAAATATTCCAATAAGTATATTATTGAAAAAAGGAAAAAATAATTGATTTAATATGAGCAGATCTATTAAAAAAGGCCCGTTTATCGACTTTAAACTTGAAAAAAGAGTACTGGAGATGAACGACTCAGGGAAAAAGGCAGTAATTAAAACATGGTCGCGACGGTCAGTGATATCACCGGATTTCGTCGGTCATACCATTGCTGTTCACAATGGAAATAAATTCATCCCTGTGTATATAACTGAAAATATGGTAGGCCATAAATTAGGTGAATTTGCTCCTACACGTATTTTCAGGGGGCACGGAGGAAAACAGAGATAACAATTTTTTGATAAGATAAAAACCTGACAAATGGGTGCAAGAAAAAGAATTTCAGCTGAAAAGCGTAAAGAGGAGAAGCTTAAAACTTATCAGGCAGTGCTGAGAAACTGCCCTACCTCACCACGTAAAATGAGGCTGGTAACCGATATGATCAAAGGTATGGAAGTTAATAAAGCCCTTGATGTTTTGAAATACAGCTCGAAGGAGGCTTCACGTAATGTTGAAAAACTTCTTCTTTCTGCAATAGCCAACTGGCAGGCAAAGAACGAGGGAGTTCGTATTGAAGAAAGTAACCTTTATGTTAAGGAAGCTTTTGTTAATCAGGGGCGTACACTGAAGAGGCTGCAGACAGCCCCTCAGGGTCGTGCATACAGGATAAGAAAAAGATCCAATCATGTAACCCTTATTCTTGATAGTTTAAATAAGGAAGAAATAGAAAATACATCAAACTGAAATAGATGGGACAAAAAGTTAATCCGATAGGTAATAGGCTGGGTATAATAAAAGGCTGGGACTCAAACTGGTATGGCGGCAAGGATTTCTCCGGAAAACTGGTTGAAGATACCAGGATCAGGGAATACCTTAATGCCAGGCTGGCAAAGGCCAGTATATCAAAGATAATTATTGAAAGAACCCTTAAGCTTATTACTGTTACTGTCAATACTGCACGCCCGGGGATTATTATAGGTAAAGGCGGCCAGGAAGTAGATAAGCTGAAAGAAGAATTGAAGAAGATAACCAAGAAGGAAGTACAGATAAATATTTTTGAGGTTAAACGTCCTGAACTTGATGCTACTATTGTCGCAAATAATATTGCACGCCAGGTTGAAGGAAAGATATCCTACCGCCGGGCCATAAAAATGTCTATAGCCTCTACAATGAGGATGGGTGCTGAAGGTATAAAAGTGCTTGTTTCAGGCCGCCTGGGTGGCGCTGAAATGGCAAGAAGTGAGACTTACAAGGAAGGACGTATCCCTCTGCATACTTTCAGGGCAGACATCGACTATGCACTTGCCGAAGCACTTACAAAAGTCGGATTAATAGGTATAAAAGTGTGGATATGCAATGGAGAAGTGTATGGTAAGCGTGATCTCTCTCCGGATATTGCAATAAAGAGTCAGAAGGCAGGAAGGGGATCCGGAATGAGAAAAAGGAAAAGGTAAAGAACCTAGATATCAGGATTTTAAGATAGTTAGAAATGTTACAACCTAAAAAGACAAAATACAGAAGGCGTCAGAAAGGAAGGATGAAAGGGAATGCCCAGAGAGGTAACCAGCTTGCTTTCGGATCCTTTGGTATTAAGGCACTAGAGCCTGCCTGGATCACCGGAAGACAGATCGAGGCAGCACGTCAGGCTGTTACACGTCATATGAAACGTGAAGGACAGCTGTGGATACGCATCTTCCCGGATAAACCCATATCTAAAAAACCGGCCGAGGTAAGAATGGGTAAAGGTAAAGGTGCTCCTGAGGGATTTGTAGCACCAGTTACTCCCGGAAGGATAATAATGGAATGTGAAGGAGTACCCTTCAATGTGGCAAGGGAAGCTTTGAACCTGGGTGCACAAAAACTGCCTATTACTACCAAATTCATAGTTAGGAATGATTATGTTCAAGAATAAAGAGTTGTGACATGAAGACTTCAGAAATAAGGGAATTGACAACCCAGGAGATCCTGGAAAGAATCGATAACGAGAAAACATCGCTCGTGCGCATGAAACTTAACCATGCAATTACGCCGCTTGATAATCCTAATAAAATAAAGGAGACAAGAGGTAATATAGCAAGATTACTTTCTGAATTGCACCAGAGAGAGTTGAATGAAAAACAAAATAGCTAGTGTCAGCAATGGAAAGAAATTTAAGAAAAGAACGTACAGGTATTGTTGTCAGTAATAAGATGGACAAATCAATTACCGTGGCCGTAAAAAGAAAGGTTAAACATCCTGTTTACGGTAAGTTTGTGAATAAAACCAAAAAGCTTATTGCACATGATGAGGAGAATACCTGCAACATTGGTGATACTGTGCGCATAATGGAAACCAGGCCACTGAGTAAAAGAAAGTCCTGGAGATTGGTTGAAGTAATTGAAAGAGTCAAGTAATTATGGTACAACAGGAAAGTAGACTAGCTGTAGCTGATAATACCGGGGCCAAGGAGGTACTGGTGATCAGGGTGCTCGGTGGAAGCAGAAAAAGGTATGCATCTATCGGCGATAAAATAGTAATAACAGTGAAAAGTGCCATCCCCTCAGGAGAAGTAAAAAAAGGAATGGTGTCCAAAGCCGTGGTTGTGAGAACAAAAAAGGAAATACGAAGGGCCGATGGCTCTTATATACGTTTCGATGACAATGCAGTTGTACTGCTGAATAACCTGGATGAGGTGCGCGGTACCCGTATTTTCGGACCTGTGGCCAGGGAATTAAGGGAAAAATATATGAAGATTGTATCACTGGCACCTGAAGTGTTATAACAAAAGTAAAGCAATGCAAGAAAAACTACATATCAAAAAAGGAGATACTGTTGTAGTGATAACAGGTGAATCAAAAGGACAACGAGGTCGTATCCTGGAAGTGGACAGAAAGAAGAAAAGGGCAATAGTTGAAGGTGTGAATATGGTTTCAAAGCATTCCAAACCAAATGCCCAGAACCCCCAGGGTGGTATAGTAAGAAAAGAAGCTACTATACATATTTCAAATCTGATGTTAGTTGATCCTGCTTCAGGTGATGGTACACGCGTGGGCAGGAAATTAAATAAGAAAGATAAACTTGTCCGGTATTCTAAAAAATCAGGAGAGGAGATCAAATAATGTATACGCCTACTTTACAAAAGAAATACAGGGAAGAAATTGTTCCTGCTCTAATGAAAGAATTTGGTTATAAAACCATTATGCAGGTTCCACGTCTTGAGAAAATAGTTATAAACCAGGGTGTAGGTCAGGCTATCGCCGATAAAAGACTTATTGAGGTTGGTACAGAGGAAATAACTGCCATCTCAGGACAAAAGGCTGTTCAGACTCTTTCATCAAAGGATATATCAAACTTCAAACTGAGAAGGAATATGCCTATTGGTGTAATGACAACACTCAGGAGAGAAAAAATGTACGAATTCCTTGAAAGGCTTGTAAGGGTTGCATTACCTCGTATACGCGACTTTAAAGGGATAAGCAGTAAGCTCGACGGACACGGAAATTATACCCTGGGAATAACCGAACAGATTATCTTCCCGGAAATAGATATTGATAAGGTGGTAAAAATAATGGGATTGCAGATCACATTTGTTACTTCAGCTAATAACGATGAAGAAGGATTTGCATTACTGCGTCATTATGGTTTACCATTTAAAACAAACAAAAACTGATAAATTATGGCTAAAGAATCAATGAAAGCCCGCGAGGTAAAACGTGCCAGGCTTGTTCAAAAGTACGAAGCCAAAAGAGCAAGGCTTAAAGCTGAAGGCGATTATGTGGGACTTAGCCGTTTGCCACGCAATTCAAACCCTGTACGATTGCATAACCGTTGCAGGATTACAGGGCGTCCGCGAGGATATATGAGACAGTTCGGGATTAGCCGTATTACCTTCAGGGAAATGGCTTCGGCAGGGCTTATACCTGGCGTTAAAAAAGCCAGCTGGTAATTATTAATATTTAAAACGAGAAAGAATGACTGATCCAATTGCAGATTTTCTTACAAGAATAAGGAATGCTATTACCTCCAAACATAAGGTGGTGGAAATTCCTGCATCAAATCTGAAGAAGGATATTACAAAAATATTATATGACAAGGGATATATCCTTAGTTATAAATATGAAGATGATGGTGCTCAGGGCATTATCAAAATCGCCCTTAAATACCATCCTCAGAGTAAGATTTCAGCTATTAAATCGCTGGAGCGAATAAGTCGCCCCGGACTGAGGAAATATGCAAGTGTGAATGAATTACCACGTGTACTTAACGGGCTGGGTGTAGCTATCCTGTCAACATCACAGGGTGTTATGACCGATAAGGAAGCAAGAAAACTGAAAGTTGGTGGTGAGGTATTGTGTTATGTTTACTAAAAAGAGGATTATTTTAAAATGTCACGAATAGGAAATCTACCGGTAAGTCTTCCATCAGGAGTAACAGTAGATGTTACTGATGATAATACAGTGAACCTTAAAGGACCACTGGGTGAACTGTCAGTTAACGTTGATAAAGAGATAAAGGTGGAAGTAGAAGACAATACAGTGAATGTAAAACGTCCTTCTGAATCAAAAAAGCATAAATCATTGCATGGTTTGTACAGGGCACTCATAAACAATGCAGTGGTGGGTGTGTCTGAAGGATATACAAAACAACTTGAACTGGTTGGTGTCGGATACCGTGCTGAGGCAAAAGGTCAGAGACTGGAGCTCAGCGTCGGCCTGTCACATGATATAGTGATTGAGTTACCCGATGAAATAAAGGTTGAAGCAAAAACCGAAAGAAGGAGTAACCCCGTGATTACTCTTACCAGTGTCGATAAACAGCTGATAGGACATGTTGCTGCAAAGATAAGATCACTCCGGCCGCCTGAGCCATATAAAGGCAAAGGGATCAAGTTCGTCGGAGAACATATCAGAAGGAAAGCCGGTAAATCTGCAAGTGTATAATATTTAAAAATTGAGTGATGAGCTTATCTAAAACAGAAAGAAGAAAGAGGATAAAACTGAGGATACGCAAAAATGTGCATGGTACTTCAGAAAGGCCAAGAGTAGCAGTTTTCAGAAGTAATAAGCAGATTTATGCCCAGGTGATTGATGATGAAAACGGGAAAACATTGCTGTCAGCTTCATCAAGGGAAAAAGATATTGCCTCTGCTGATAAAGGAAACAAGACGGAACAGGCAGCAATGGTTGGTAAATTGCTGGCAAGTAAGTGCAGGGAAGCTGGTATCGTAAGTATAGTATTCGACAGGGGTGGTTATAAGTATCATGGCAGGGTAAAATCATTGGCTGAAGCAGCCCGTGAAGGGGGCTTAAAATTCTAAATGTATATGAATAAAGAAATTAAAAGAGTTAAAACCATTGATCTCGAGTTAAAAGATAGGCTCGTGAGTATCCAGAGGGTTACCAAGGTAACCAAGGGAGGTCGTACCTTTAGCTTTTCTGCTATTGTAGTGGTTGGTAATGAAGATGGTGTTGCCGGGCACGGACTGGGCAAAGCCAATGAAGTGACCACGGCTATCGCAAAGGGAGTTGAAGATGCAAAGAAAAACCTAATAAGGGTGCCGGTAATTAACGGTACCATACCGCATGTTCAGTATGCAAAGTATGGAGGGGCATTCGTCTTCCTTAAGCCCGCTTCCGAAGGTACCGGTGTTAAGGCAGGTGGTGCTATGCGTGCTGTGCTTGAAAGTGTGGGAGTGAAAAATGTGCTCGCCAAATCAAAGGGCTCATCAAACCCCCACAACCTGGTAAAAGCTACCTTTGAAGCATTGACGGAACTCAGGGATGCTTATACGGTTGCAAGCCAAAGATCAACATCACTGGATAAAGTATTTAACGGATAGAAAGATATCGTTATGTCAAAGATACGGGTAACACAAATAAAATCTAAGATTGGCAGGCCTGAGCGCCAGAAAAGAACACTGGCTGCACTGGGACTGAAAAAGATGCACCAGAGTATTGAACATGAAGCCACACCACAAATACTGGGTATGGTAAATGCTGTTAAGCACCTGGTGAAAGTTGAGGAAATTTAAAGAATCTTAAAATATCTGATTGAAATGGACTTAAGAAATCTAAAACCGGCTGAAGGACTTGTCAAAAAAGACAGGCGCCTGGGACGTGGACAGGGTACAGGAAGAGGAGGAACAGCCACCAAGGGCCACAAAGGACAGAAATCAAGATCAGGATACTCAAAGAAAGTTGGGTTTGAAGGTGGTCAGATGCCCCTGCAAAGGAGGGTTCCAAAGTTCGGTTTTACAAACCTGAACCGTATTGAGTATAAAGGAATAAATATAAGTACTCTTCAAGAACTGGCTGAAAAGCAAAAACTTAATATTGTAAAACCGGAAACACTGGTTGAGGCAGGTCTGGTTTCCAAGAAAGCAAGAGTGAAGATCCTGGCTAAAGGATCGCTTGAGAAAAAACTTGAAGTACATGCCCATGCTTTCTCAAAAGCAGCAGCAGCAGCCATCGAAGCAAAACAGGGAAAAGTAGTAAAAATAGATTAGGATGAGATTATTTCAGACAATACGAAACATATTCAAGATAGAAGACCTCCGGGCCAGGATCATCTATACCCTCGGAATAATTCTGCTGTACAGGTTCGGTAAATATGTTACCCTTCCGGGTATTGATCCTGCACAGCTTGATGCTTTGAGAAACCAGACAGCATCGGGTATCATGGGTCTGCTTGATATGTTCTCGGGAGGTGCTTTCTCCCAGGCTTCAGTATTTGCACTTGGTATAATGCCCTATATTTCAGCCTCAATTGTAATACAGCTGCTGGGAATAGTATTCCCCTATTTCCAGAAACTGCAGCGTGAAGGTGAAAGTGGAAGAAGAAAAATGAACCAGTATACAAGGTACCTTACTGTTGCTATTCTCCTGCTCCAGGCACCCACTTACCTGGCAAACCTGACTGCACAGCTCCCGTCTAGTGCTTTTATACTGAGCGGAGCCCTGTTTAAAGTATCATCTGTAATTATACTTACGGCAGGTACAATGTTTATAATGTGGCTGGGTGAAAAGATAACCGACAAGGGAATAGGAAACGGTATATCACTTATCATTATGATAGGTATAATTGCCCGGCTGCCACAGGCCTTCGTATTTGAACTGGGAGTACGCCTCGACGGCTCGGGCGGGCTGGTAGGACTTCTGCTTGAAATGGTATTACTGTTTGCCGTTATTCTGGGTACTATACTGCTCGTACAGGGTACACGAAGAATACCGGTACAGTATGCCAGACGAATAGTTGGTAATAAACAATACGGAGGTGTCAGGCAATATATACCTCTGAAAGTAAATGCCGCAGGTGTTATGCCCATTATTTTTGCACAGGCAATAATGATGTTGCCTATAATAGTAGCAGGATATGCCAGCGCTGATCAAATGTCTGGTTTTGTTGCTGCTTTTTCAAATATGTATGGCTTCTGGTATAATATTGTTACTGCTTTACTGATTATTGCTTTTACCTATTTTTATACGGCAGTTACCATAAATCCTGTGCAGATGGCAGAGGATATGAAAAAGAACGGTGGATTTATCCCCGGGGTGAAGCCCGGAAGGAAGACTGTTGAGTTCCTTGACCAGGTAATGTCAAGAATAACGCTTCCGGGATCTATCTTCCTGGCTATTATTGCTATATTACCCTCTATTGCCGTGAAATTTGGTGTTAGTTCGCCTTTTGCACAGTTTTATGGGGGGACATCATTACTGATCCTGGTGGGTGTTGTGCTGGATACCCTTCAGCAGATAGAGAGTCACCTGTTGATGCGCCATTACGACGGCTTGATGAAATCGGGTAGGATAAAAGGCAGGGCCGGTGCTGTCTCAGCAATGTAAAAACGTTCTTTGATGTTACATCTTAAAACAGCGGAGCAGATTGAATTGCTCAGATCGAGTAACCAGCTGGTATCAAGAACACTGGCCGAAATGGCAAAAATCATCAGGCCGGGGATAACGACCCTTGAGCTTGACAGGGTTGCCGAAGAGTTTATTCGCGATCATAAGGCTGTTCCGGGGTTTAAGGGATATAATAATTTCCCCAACACCCTATGCACCTCTGTAAATGATGAAGTTGTCCATGGCATCCCTTCAGATTATATCCTGCAGGAAGGTGATATTATATCTATTGACTGCGGAGTAATAATTGAGGGATTTTACGGCGATAGTGCTTTTACCTTCCCTGTAGGTGAGATAAATAATGAAAAAAGACGATTGCTGGAATATACCAGGGAATCACTTGAAGAAGGAGTTAAGCAGGCTGTTGCAGGTAAAAGGGTAGGGGATATATCATGGGCTGTACAGAATAAAGCCGAGAGCGGTGGATATTCAGTAGTGCGTGAACTGGTTGGTCACGGGCTGGGTAAAAACCTGCATGAGTTGCCTGAAGTCCCGAATTATGGGAATAGGGGCAGGGGACCTAAACTGAAAAAAGGACTGGTTATCTGTATAGAACCAATGATAAATATGGGAGGCAGAGGTGTAAGGCAAATGAAGGATGGATGGACTGTAAGAACAGCCGATGGTAAACCCTCAGCACATTTTGAATATGCTGTTGCAGTAGCTAAGAATGAGGCTGATATATTAACGACATTTAAATTTATTGACGAAGAATTGAATAAAATTAAATAATATGGCAAAGCAACCTTCTATAGTACAGGATGGAACAATAATTGAAGCTCTCTCCAACGCTATGTTCAGGGTCGAGCTTGAAAATGGTCACGTTATTACAGCTCATATCTCAGGAAAAATGAGGATGAACTATATAAAGATATTACCAGGTGACAGGGTAAAGGTTGAAATGTCGCCATATGATTTAACAAAGGGAAGAATAACATTCAGATACAAATAAACATTGTAGTAATGAAAGTAAGAGCATCTGTAAAAAAGCGTAGTGCTGACTGTAAAATTGTCAGGAGAAAAGGACGCTTGTACGTGATAAATAAGAAAAATCCCAAGTTTAAACAGAGACAGGGATAATTTATTTAACTTTGCACACATTTTAATAAAAGTATATGGCACGAATAGTTGGTGTAGACTTACCAAAAAACAAAAGGGGAGAAATAGCCCTTACATATATTTACGGCATCGGGCGTAGTAATGCACGTAAAGTGCTGACTAAAGCCAAGATTGACTGGGATAAGAAGGTTAAGGATTGGAATGACGATGAATTAACAAAGATCCGCCGGATCCTTAATGATGAATACAAGCTTGAGGGTGAACTCAGGTCTGATGTGCAACTTGGTATTAAGCGATTAATGGATATAGGCTGTTATCGTGGTATAAGGCACAGAACCGGTATGCCGGTAAGAGGTCAGAGTACTAAAAATAATGCCCGTACACGCAAGGGAAGGAAGAAAACTGTAGCTAATAAGAAGAAAGCTGTTAAATAATCAGATTATGGCAAAGAAATCCGGAGCATCCAGAAGAAGAGTAGTGAAGATTGAACCTGTTGGACAGGCTCATATTCACTCTTCATTTAATAACATAATTATTTCTCTGACCAATAATTCAGGTCAGGTTATAACCTGGGCTTCAGCAGGCAAGATGGGGTTTAAAGGATCAAAAAAGAATACCCCGTATGCTGCACAGATGGCAGCTGAAGATTGTGCCAGGGTTGCTTATGACCTCGGCCTCCGTAAGGTTAAAGTATTCGTTAAAGGTCCCGGCTCAGGAAGGGAATCAGCAATACGGTCAATCCATAACAATGGTATTGAAGTAACAGAAATAGTCGACGTTACACCAATGCCGCATAACGGTTGCCGCCCGCCGAACAGGAGAAGAGTATAAGCAAAAAGAATAATAAGCAGAATAAAAACTATTTTTTCAATGGCAAGATACAGAGGACCAAAATCAAAAATAGCCAGGAAATTCGGGGATCCCATATTCGGTACTGATAAACATCTGGAAAGAAAAAATTATCCCCCCGGACAGCACGGTAATATGAAAAGGAGAAAGAAAACTTCCGAATATGGAATCCAATTGAGGGAAAAACAAAAAGCCAAATATACTTACGGAGTGCTTGAGAAGCAGTTCAGAAACCTGTTCGAGCGTGCATCACGTAGCAAAGGTGTAACAGGTGAAGTATTGCTCCAGTTACTCGAATCGAGACTCGATAACGTTGTTTATCGCCTTGGTATTGCCCCTACTAGAGCAGCAGCCAGGCAAATGGTATCGCATCGACATATAACAGTTAATGGCGAGGTGGTTAATATACCATCATCCCTTGTTAGAGCCGGAGATATAATTGGTGTGAGAGAAAAATCAAAATCGCTCGAGGCAATAATGGATTCACTCGCCGGTAAAAGACAGCTCAGCTACTCATGGCTCGAATGGGATGACACCCAGATGGTGGGTAAGTTCATGAACACTCCTGAACGTGAAGATATACCTGAAGATATAAAAGAACAACTTATAGTTGAATTATACTCGAAGTAATAAAATTTAAGATTATATATATGGCTATTTTAGCATTCCAGAAGCCCGATAAAGTTATAATGGTTGAAGCAGACAACTATTATGGCAAATTTGAATTCCGCCCCCTTGAACCGGGATATGGGATTACTGTTGGTAACGCCCTGAGAAGAATACTGCTTTCATCACTCGAAGGCTTTGCTATTGCAACAGTCAAAATCGAGGGTGTCGACCATGAATTCTCAACAATACCTGGGGTTACTGAAGATGTAACCGATATTGTCCTGAACATTAAACAGGTGAGGTTTAAACAAATGACAGAAGGGATAGACAGCGAGAAAATAATTGTTACTATCAATGGTCAGAATGAATTCAAGGCAGGTGACATGAATAATTACCTCAGCAGCTTTGAAGTATTAAATCCCGATCACCGTATATGCTCTATGGAGTCTGATGTAAAACTGCAGATGGAAATATCTATAACAAAGGGCAGGGGTTATATACCGGCTGAGGAAAATCAACCGGTCGATTCCGAGTTTGGTCTTATAGCTGTAGATTCAATCTTTACACCAATAAAAAATGTAAAGTACGCGGTTGAAAATTACAGGGTTGAACAGAAAACTGACTATGAAAAACTTGTGCTTGAAATAGAGACAGATGGTTCAATACATCCGAAAGATGCTCTTAAAGAAGCAGCTAAAATACTTATATACCACTTTATGCTCTTCTCTGATGATAAGATTACTATCGATTCAGAAGATAAACTGGCACATGAGGAATTTGATGAGGAAGTGCTGCATATGAGGCAACTGCTCAAAACAAAACTGGTCGACCTGGATCTGTCTGTAAGAGCATTGAACTGTCTTAAAGCTGCTGAAGTTGATACACTGGGTGACCTGGTTAAGTTTAATAAGAACGATCTGCTTAAGTTCAGGAATTTCGGGAAGAAATCACTAACAGAGCTCGATGAGCTCCTTGAATCAATGAATCTTTCATTCGGAATGGATGTTAGCAGGTACAAGCTGGAAAAGGATTAATTGTAAACCGCTTAGGAGAAAGAGAAATGCGACATAGAAAAGGTTTTAACCATTTAGGAAGAACAAGTGCTCACAGGAAAGCAATGCTGTCAAATATGGCATCATCGCTCATCCTGCATAAAAGAATAACGACTACAACAGCAAAAGCAAAAGCTTTGCGTTCATATATTGAGCCTCTTATAACAAAGTCAAAGGATGATACAACACATTCAAGACGTGTTGTGTTCAGTTACCTTAAAAATAAATATGCTGTTTCGGAACTCTTCAGGGAAGTGTCGCCGAAAATCATGGAACGCCCCGGTGGATATACAAGGATATTAAAAACAGGTAGCCGCCTGGGTGATAATGCAGAAATGTGTATTATCGAGCTGGTTGATTATAATGAGAATATGCTCGAAGATACAGCAAGAAAGGCCAAATCAGCCAGGAGAAGAAGAGGCTCTGGTAAGAAGAAAGCTGAAGCAGAAGTGACAGAGGTTTCAGCCTCCGCCGAGGCTAAGGCTGAGGTTGAAAGGGCTACCGAGGTAGAAGAAGAAATTCTGGAAAAGGAAGAGAAGGCCGAAGCTAAAGCTGATAAAGTTGCTGAAGAAAAAGCTCCGGAAAAAGAAGAAGAAATAGATGCCAAAGCTTCAACCGATGGTGAGGATATGCAATCCGAACCTGAAGGACAGGCTGAAGGCACTGATAAAGAGGATGATAAGAAAGAGTAGTTCAATACTGGAATGATTAATAAGGGATAGGGAAATTATAATTCTTTATCCCTTTTTTGTATCTTGCATTTTTGTCTAATTAAATATATGAATTAAGGTTATGAGTCAAATAGTAAGTGTACACGCACGCGAAATTCTTGATTCCAGGGGGAATCCGACAATTGAAGTAGAAGTTATTACCTCCAGTGGCTTTATGGGAAGAGCTGCCGTACCCTCCGGTGCTTCAACAGGAGAAAATGAAGCCCTTGAACTCAGGGACGGTGATAAAGACAGGTACCTCGGTAAAGGTGTCCTGCAGGCGGTTCATAATGTGAATAATGTTATTGCAGAAGAAATAGCAGGCCTGGATGTTACCGACCAGGCAGGCCTTGATATGAAAATGATAGAGCTTGATGGTACACCTAATAAGAGTAACCTTGGTGCAAATGCCATACTGGGAGTGTCCCTCGCAGCAGCAAAGGCAGCAGCAGCATACCATGGCCTGCCACTCTACAGGTATATAGGTGGAGTAAACTCGGTGGTACTCCCGGTTCCAATGATGAATATTATTAACGGTGGATCACATTCGGATGCACCTATTGCTTTCCAGGAATTTATGATCAGACCTATAGGTGCCAGCTCATTCAGGGAAGGACTGAGGATGGGTTCCGAAGTATTTCATGCACTTAAGAAAGTGCTGAAAGAAAGAAATTTAAGTACTGCCGTAGGTGATGAAGGTGGATTCGCTCCTGACTTGAAAGGAACTGAAGATGCGCTTGAATCAATACTTAAAGCCATAGATAATGCAGGGTATAAAGCAGGAATAGATATTACAATAGCACTCGACTGTGCAGCTTCCGAATTCTATGTCGATGGTGTGTATGACTACTCAAAATTTGAAGGGCCTAAAGGAAAGAAAAGAACAAGCCAGGAACAGGCTGAATATATTGACGAGCTGATTTCAAAATATCCTATTGATTCCGTTGAAGATGGCATGGCAGAAGACGACTGGGATGGTTGGGTAATACATACAAGACTTTCAGGCGAAAAGATACAGCTCGTGGGAGATGATAACTTCGTGACAAATGTGGAATACCTTAAGAAAGGCATTGAAATGGGTTGCGCCAATTCGATACTCATAAAGGTAAACCAGATAGGTACACTTACCGAAACAATGAGAACAATAGAAATGGCTCACAGGGCAGGCTATACAACTGTCACATCCCATCGTTCAGGTGAAACAGAGGATTCAACAATTGCTGATATAGCAGTTGCAACCTGTTCAGGCCAGATAAAGACAGGCTCACTCAGCCGGTCCGACCGTATGGCCAAATACAACCAGCTTCTGAGGATAGAAGAGGAGCTCGGTGGTACAGCTGTTTATGGCTTCTGACAATAAAGATGGTGGGGGATAACGTTGGTGTGGGGCTCTGACCCACGCAAGGCGTAGATCTGTAGATAAACGTCAGCGAAACAAAGCATACACACACCCTGGGGATATGAAAGGTTATTAACAATTGTTAATAACCCGTGTTTATACTACGTTAATATATACAGTTAAAAAAATTTGTCCAGGCTTAGAGACTGATATATATTTGTTATTACCAGGTGAGCGATAAAAGGCCGCTCCCGAACGAAGGAAATGTGTTGTTTTACTTAATTGCGATTCAGTACATTTCGCACAGGCTTCAGGGCCTGCTTCCGGAAGGAGCCACAGACCGGAAACAAGGTTCGCCAAATTTCCGGGAAATCGCTAAAGCCGCCTAGCGTTCTTTAGATGATTTTGTCAGAAATGACTCTGTGCCCTGGAAGGTTACTTCCGGGTAATTGAAAGGGCAGCCCGAAGGTAGTACTGTAACAGGTATTATCCAAGGGTTCAGGGTTGTTATAATGGCTTCGGCCGCTATGCAGCCAGTCATAATAACAGTAGCCTGGCACTGAAGATTACTTCGGTAGCCTTCAGTGAAATGGGAATTATTCTTCGTGAATGATTCCCATTTTTGTTTTATAGACGCTGATTACACAGATTGTCGCTGATTACACAGATTTATTAATCCAATAATCCATTATTGCTCGCTCCCACCAGCCACAATCACTGTCCGTCCCGAAAAGCGCTTGCTTTTCGAGGATCCTCGAATCAAAGATTCGGGACTCGCGAGCTCGTCACCTTCGCTTGCTTCGCAAATTGGCTTCGCCGAGCTCCGCTTCGCTCCGGTTCAGGTTCCTCGGTTCCATTAATCCATCATTCAGGTAGAATAGGTATATTTGTACCAAATTTCGCACATATGGCATTTAAAAGTCTGAGGGAATTCAAGAAGCGACTTCAGGAAAAGGACGACCTGGTCACAATAAATGATTTTGTTGATCCGGTACTCGAAATAGCCGAAATGGCCGACAGGTTTGTTAAATCTTCAGGGAAAGCACTTTACTTCAAAAACACAGGAACTCCATTCCCTTTAATAATAAACATGTTTGCATCAGATGAGCGAATGAGCATGGCTATAGGTCGTGATAACCTTGACGATGCAGGTAATGAGATTGAGAAAATATTCAGACAATTCAGCAGACCCGCAGATGGTTTCTTTGAAAAGCTGAAAATGATTCCCGGCCTGTCAAAGCTGGCATCATATATGCCTGCAAAGATCCGCAGAAAGGGCTCCTGTCAACAAAATATTATTACTGATCCGGACCTTGGTATATTGCCTGCACTTAAATGCTGGCCCCATGACGGGGGTCGGTTCATAACCCTTCCGATAGTGCATACCAGGCATCCTGACACTGCAGAGGTGAATGCCGGTATGTACAGGATGCAGATCATGGATAAGAAAACCACAGGAATGCACTGGCACAGGCATAAAACGGGAGCAAACCATTTTGAGGCATGGAAGAAAAAAGGAGAAAAAATGCCCGTCTCGGTGGTCCTTGGTGGCGACCCTGTCTATTCTTATGCTGCAACTGCTCCACTGCCAGAAGGAGTTGATGAATATATACTTGCAGGTTTCCTGAGAAAGAAAAAAGTCAAAATGGTAAAATGTATCAGTAATGATTTATATGTTCCTGAAGATGCTGATATAGTTATTGAAGGATACGTTGATCCTTCTGAAGATCCCGTCTGGGAAGGCCCTTTCGGTGATCATACGGGGTTCTACTCTCTGGCTGACTGGTACCCGGCATTTCATGTAACATGCATTACGCATAGGCTGGATGCAATATACCCTGCTACTATTGTAGGTGTACCTCCCATGGAAGATGCCTGGATCGGAAAGGCTACGGAAAGACTGTTCCTTGCACCAATAAAACTAACATTACAGTCCGAAATAACAGATCTGCACATGCCTGCAGAAGGTGTTGCCCATAACCTTGTGCTGGTTAAGATCAAAAAAAGTTACCCGGGGCAGGGAATGAAAGTGATAAGTTCACTCTTTGGCGCCGGACAGATGATGTTCAGCAAATTCATTGTGGTGGTAAGTGATGATGTTGATTTAAGGGATTATACAGCCATTGCCAAACAGGTATTCTCCAATACCGATATTAATAATGATATAATAATCACTAAAGGCCCCCTCGATATTCTTGACCATTCATCTGACAGCTTTTCGTTTGGTGGTAAGATGGGCATAGATGCAACTGTAAAATACAGGGAGGAGGGTGATAACAGGTTAAGTACCAACTTCAGGACTGAAGCATTATTGCCTGTTTTTAAACCCGTTAAGAACAAAGTTCGTCTAAAAATGCCTTCCGCTGACATACCACTTGTTTTTGCCGGTATATCAAAAGAATCAACCAGGTTCAGTGATCTGCTGGAACTGAATTATGATATTACAGGGCTTGTTTTAATTGCGGTTGATAATACAATTGATCTTGAAGATAACCGCATCCTTTTATGGCAGGTTTTGTCAAACACTGATCCTTACCGAGACCTGAAGCAGATTAAAGGGAATATTATTATTGATTCAACATCCAAGGCACATCCTTCGGATAATTTCAGGCGTAAATGGCCTAATATTGTTATGTCTGATGGCGATACAATAACAAGAGTAGATAATATTCTGAATCTGATAAACCATGGGGAAATCATTCCATCTCCTTCAGCCAGGTTGAAGAAAATGGACTTCGGGGGCGAGGCTTCTGTCAAACAAGATAATGCTTAAGGATGCTATGATCCCGTAATATACTTTCTTAGCATGTCCAGCAGTTTCTGTGGTTGAAAAGGTTTGCTCAGGTAATCGTCCATTCCTGCCGAAAGGCATTTTTCCTTATCCCCTATCATTGCATTGGCAGTAAGTGCAATTATTGGGGTATGCTTGCTCGTACTTGCTTCAATCTCCCTGATCTTTTTGCTAACCATTAAACCATCCATTACCGGAAGTCTGATATCCATCAGGATAATATCATAATTTGAGGTACCGTACCTGTCGAGGGCCTCCTTTCCATTCACAGCAGTGTCAATACTTTTCACCTTTGATTCCAGTGAGATAGTCACAATCCTTTGGTTGCTAATATTGTCCTCAACAAGAAGTACCCTGGTATCTGATAATTTCTTTTTTTGCCGTATAACAGTATCCAGCTTTATTATTTTCTCATCAACTGCAGTGACAATCTCTTTCTCATTCACAGTATCCAGTGGCAGTGTAAAGCTGAACAATGTATGTTTTCCCAGTGTTTTAAATAAATATTTTCCTCCCATCAGGTTAATAATTTTACTGGAGAGACTTTTATCAACCATCTCTTGATCTGTCTTTATATATGTATTACCAGATAAAATTTCGGTTTCGATTATGAACTCGATCACATCAGTTTTTTCGCTCCGCGATTTTGACTTAACATAAATATTCATACGCACCTTTTCTGATTCAGGCATTGATGACCACATACTGAATATGTCAATAAGAATTTGCTTGATTGCTATGGGGTCACCTGAATATTCCTTTTTGATTCTATTATCCCAGGAGATGTCGAGTATTATATTGTCTGCATCTACAATATTCAGTAATTCAATAGTATTGTCAATGGTTTTTTCTAGATCGAACCATATATTTTTACGTGGTTTAATGGATACTTCACCTGCCGACCGTATCGAGAGCTCATTAAGGGCAGAAATCATATTATTTGTTGATGAAATAAGTGTATCCAGCAGTTCTTTTTGCTCATCATGCACGTTCAACTCACTTAATAAATCATTAATGAGGGGCAGATTATTTAAGGGAGTTCTAATCCTGTATGAAAAGTCTGATATATAATTGTCCTTCTTTTCTATCAGATCTTGCAGTTCTTTTATCTCAGTACGGGCCTGGTTAATATTGCGTTTTATGCTTAACCAGGTATATACAATTACTATTAAGCTTATAATTATTAACAGTAAGCTTATAATCCATAATTTGAGAATAATTGTTAAGGCTGAAGCACCTAAAAGTGACAGTATAAAGACCCGGTAAATGAAATTATCTTTATCCCCATTATTTAAAAGTGAGAGCAGATTTACTTTTACCGGCTTATTATCTTTGACAGATTTGATTACCATCTTGCAGAGTGGAATTACTTTGATAAGCGCAAAGATATGAAAATTCTTTTTTACCTTTCTTTTAAAAGCTTAATTTTGTTTATACGGTATGAAATTTGAAGGGTAAAATGGTAAAAAACTACAGGTCATGAGGAGAGGAATATTCATAATACTTGTTACATTTTTAACAATTAGCCTGACTGGACAGGATACAGAAAGAGAAATGGTTGAATTCACACCAGACTTCAGGTTTAATGATGGTATCTTTCTGACCTTTGAACAGGTCAAAGCCAATAATCCAATATCAAAAGCTAAAATATTAACCTCTGCAGATTATAATGCACGAGACTTCTTCAAGCAGGTTTTTGAAAATGATAAAATATATTTCTATGATGCAATGGGGATAAGGCAGGAAATAAGCACGGAAGATATCTGGGGCTATTCACGAAATGGTATTTTATATGTACAGATACAGGGAGGTTTTAACAGGATAACCTATGTGGGCAATATTTGTCATTTCGTTGCAGATATAACGACATATGACAGAAGGTATTACGGTTCACCTTATAATTATTATGATCCTTATTATTCTCCATATTCATATAATTATTACAGTCCGTACTACAGCCCCTATTATATGCCATACAGACCAACTACGGTTTCAAGAAATGAGCTTATACAATACACGATTGAGTTTGAAACAGGAAAGGTTATTGAGTATGATTTAAAAAACGTGGAGCTGTTGTTAATGAAAGACCCTGAATTATATGATGAGTTCATGCAGTTGAGCCGTAAGAAAAAGAAGCAGATGATGTTCCTTTACCTGAGAAAGTATAATGAAAAGCATCCTTTATATTTACCTAAATAATATTATGATGAACAGGCTAATAATCCTCTTTGCTTTTATATTTTACGGAAGTATATTGTATTCACAGGCACCTTTCCCGGAACCTGAAGAAGTAAACAGGTTCTACAACACGAAAACACTTGTTGTGCTTGAAGATGATATGTTCTCGGAGTATAATGTCTTTATAAAAGAGGCTGTTAATAAATACTGGGAGATTACTGATTATGATTTTATCAGTTCTGACAGTTTTGACGGGATGAGAAAAGATCCGGCATATTCCTTTATTGTTCTTACAGCGACAAGGTTTGACAGGGATAAATCAGGAGCATTTTTCAATTTTATCAACCTGTTGTTGGGCAAGGATGTTGAAAGGATAGAAGAAATGCCCGAGTTCTGCGCTGTCCCTCTCTCGATCCAGGGAGCTGATGATACCGAATATTACCATAAGCTGGGTATGGTAATAAGGTTTATGCAGGCTCATGTTGACCATATAAAGGAAGATCCTTCCCTCAAAGGCAAAAAATACCTGAAATATTATAATAAGTTTGTCCCTGAAGCACAGTATAAAACGATTCTTGTTTCTGAGGAAGACCTGGTTCCGGAACTCAGGAGCGAAGATGCAATTAATGAGTATTATCCTCATAACCTGAAAGTTGTAAGTGATGAAGAGGTTGATGAGGCTATTGAAAACAGGGCTGAAAATACACTTGTTCTGCATAAAGTAGGACCGGTGAAAGCTGAAAAAGGCGGCTTATGCTTTAAAATGCTCCTGGGAACCGATGATGCAAGAATGTATTTCTATGGAGAACACAGGATCTCAGAGCGAAATCCTAATGGCTTGCTGGTAAATGATCTGAAACGTATCGGCAGGTTCTGAAAATGCAGCAAAACCTTATATTTACCGTCTTTAAATAAAACTAGTGATATGAATGAAATCAGAGTTTTGTCAGAGTCAGAAAGAAACTGGGCCATGTTTTGCCACCTGAGCACTTTCTCCAGCTTAATAATTCCTTTTGGTGGGATAATCGGACCTCTCATCTGCTGGTCAGCCAAAAAAAATGAATCAGTATTCGTAGATAAAAACGGGAAAGCTTCACTTAACTTTCAGTTATCAATGCTGCTTTATACAATTGTCTGTATTCCATTAATGTTTATAATTATAGGTTTTGTTTTTTTTGCAGCACTGTTGATTATTGAGCTGGTATGTGTTATAATTGCTAGCATAAAGTCAGCACAGGGAGAAGACTATAATTATCCTATTTCAATACCGTTTATACAATAAGAGTAACTTGCTCACTACGTTCGAGTAACTGATCACGTTCCGCTGGTGCGGTTCTCCAGAACCGTGCCACGGGGGTTCGCGAGCTCGCCCCGAAATCTTGGGGCTCGGTTCCAGTATTCCATTGTTTTTTCTTAATTTTACCCATTAATCAAATTATTGGCATTAATGGCAAAAGGCCCCGGTATTCCTAAAGGAACAAGAGATTTCGGACCTGTTGAAATGATCAGGCGGAATTATATTTTTAATACTATACGTTCTGTTTTTCGCCTGTATGGATATCAGCCACTTGAAACTCCGGCATTAGAAAACCTGTCTACCCTGATGGGTAAATATGGTGAAGAAGGTGACAGGTTACTGTTCAAGATACTTAATTCCGGTAATTTCAGATCGAAGATAAGTGATAATGATCTTATTAACTCCAAGTTGGCTGATCTTTCAGCAATGATAGCAGAAAAAGGATTAAGGTATGATCTTACAGTTCCTTTTGCACGTTACGTGGTGCAACATCGTAATGATATTAACTTCCCTTTTAAAAGATACCAGATCCAGCCTGTGTGGAGGGCAGATAAACCACAAAGAGGCAGGTACAGGGAGTTTTACCAATGTGATGTTGATGTGATCGGGGACGATTCACTTTTTAACGAGTATGAGCTGATCAAGATTATCGATGATATCTTTTCCCGCCTGTCGGTCCCAAACAGGATCGAATTGAACAACAGGAAACTGCTGAATGGTATAGCTGAAAAAATAGGTGAGAAGGAAAAGATAGGTGACATTACTGTTACTATAGATAAGCTGGCTAAAACAGGAATTGAAAATGTGAACCGTGAATTGGCAACAAAAGGTTTATCTGCAGGCGCCATTGAGAGGCTGCAGCCTATATTATTTTTGGAAGGTTCAGTTGAAAGTAAGCTCACTGACCTGGGTGAAATACTTGCAGGTTCTGAGGATGGAATGGCAGGAGTAAGGGAAATGAGAACTCTATTTGACTATCTTGGCGATGATACTCTTACTTCAGATTGCGTTTTCGATCTTACTCTTGCACGTGGACTGGATTATTACACAGGTACTATTATCGAAGTTAAAGCTCTTGATGTTGAGATAGGAAGCATTTGTGGTGGTGGCAGATATGATGACCTTACCGGTATATTCGGCCTGGCCGGTGTATCGGGCGTGGGTGTCTCATTCGGTGCCGACAGGATATATGATGTAATGAGCCAGCTTGATCTGTTTCCCAAACATTCTGAACAGGATACCAAGGTTCTTTTCATAAATTTCGGGGAGAAGGAGGAAAAATATTCCATTCCTGTTCTGAGTAGTCTCCGGAAAGCAGGTATCGCATCTGAATTATTTCCGTCAGCCCTGAAGATAAAAAAGCAAATGGCATATGCTAATTCCAGGAATATCCCATGGGTTATCATTGCGGGGGATAATGAAATCAGGAGTGAAAAGATAACTGTGAAAAATATGATATCAGGAGAACAATATATGATCAATAAAGATGAACTTCTTAATTTCCTCAAGGAGAAAAAATAAAATCTTAACATGGCTAAATCATTCGAAATCAGTCCTAAACCCTTTGAAGAAAAAATAATTAATGATATCCTTGATAATAATTACACCCTTAAACTGTCTGATGAATCTGCAAGCCTCATAAATTCATGCAGGAAATACCTGGATGACATGATAAACCACAGTGATACCCCTGTGTACGGTGTTACAACTGGTTTCGGCGCTTTGCATGACCATATTATAAGTAAAGACCAGCTGAGACAATTACAGAAAAACCTGGTGATGTCTCATGCCTGTGGAACAGGCAGGGAGGTAAGGGATGATATTATCAAGCTGATGTTGCTTTTTAAGATCCATGCTTTAAGCTATGGTAAATCAGGTGTACAGCTTAAAACAGTGGAGAGGCTGAAGGACATGTATAATGCTGGTGTATATCCGGTTGTGTTTGAACAGGGCTCCCTGGGTGCTTCCGGCGACCTGGCACCTCTTGCACACCTTGTTTTGCCACTGATAGGAATGGGAGAGGTAAGGTATAAGGGGAAAAAATACAGTTCGGCTGAGATAAATGCAAAAATGGCATGGCCTGTTGTTGAGTTACAGTCGAAAGAGGGCCTTGCATTATTAAATGGCACACAGTTTATGAGTGCCTATGGCTTTTATGTATTAAGTAAAGCCAGGCACCTGCTTAAAGCTGCTGATGTTGTTGCAGCAATATCACTGGAAGCATTTGATGGCCGGTATGAACCTTTCCTTAAAAGCCTGCATAATATCAGGCCACACAAAGGACAGCAACATGTGGCATCCTTTATGCGCAGGGTCCTTGAAGGAAGCGAGATAATAAACCGACCGAAAAATCATGTTCAGGATCCATACTCCTTCAGGTGTATTCCCCAGGTACATGGGGCAAGTTATGAAGCGGTAGAGCATGCAGGTTACACTATAATGACAGAGATTAATTCTGTTACTGATAACCCTACAATATTTCCCGATGAAGGCATGGTAATCTCTGGAGGTAATTTTCACGGTCAACCGCTTGCCCTTGTGTTTGACTACATGGCAATAGCCCTCGCTGAATTGGGGAGTATCTCGGAACGAAGGGTATACAGGCTTATATCAGGACAGAGAAACCTGCCTGAGTTCCTGATTGCAAATCCCGGTCTTAACAGTGGTTTCATGCTTCCCCAGTATACAGCCGCTTCCATTGTCAGTCAGAACAAGCAGCTGGCAACACCGGCATCTGTCGATTCAATACCTTCATCAAATGAGCAGGAGGACCATGTGAGTATGGGTGCCAATGCCGCCACTAAATTATTGACAGTAGTAGAAAACCTGGAAAAAATTCTAGCTATTGAATTACTGAGTGCCAGCCAGGCACTTGAATTCAGACGACCACTCAGGTCTTCTGATTTTATTGAAAAAATAATGACTGAACTGAGGAAGGAAATCCCCTTTGTGGAGAATGATCGTGTTCTCTATACCGAGATAGAGAAATCAGTTAAATTTATCCGTAATTACGATTTTCAGGGTTAAGAATAATCTCCCAATCTTCTTCTTTCATTATTGGCAGTGTTTTCTCTCCTGCTTCGCAACTGGTTAAGAAGATAATTCATAAACCTGTTTTCAGCATGGTAGAGCAACACGACTTTTGAAGGAGGAAGCACCTTTTTGAATTTTTCATGATATCCGGCTTTCAAATCGGCCTCCTTGAGGTTCAGGTTGATTAGCTTATCTCCTGCTTCTTCCAGTTCCCTGTCTGACATACTCCTGAAATTCTGACCCACATTTTGGGTAATCTCGTTCTTTTCTTCAACAATCTCATCTCTTTTGTCACTGTATTCATTATAGAGGGGCCAGAACAGCTCTGCTTCTTCTGAGGTCAGGCTTAGAATTCTTGTGAAAAATGCAACCTTTTCTGCAGCAATTACTTCTCTCCTGTTGACCTGTGCAAAAACAGAGGAAATGCAGAAAACAAATAATAAGATTAAATAGTACTTTTTCATATTTCTTAATTTAAAAATTCCATTATTGATGTATATTCTATATCATGGTCAAGCAGGTAATCAATTATTTCGTCCGGTTCTGCTGATTGTATGTCATCATCAGGCTCTTGTTCCGTCAGTTTATCAATCAATTCAACCTCATCAAACTGGTACAATAATTCAGTAAAGTTTTCCTCATCTGTCTCACCATATTCCGGGAAAAGAAGTCTTAATCCCGTATATGAAATTATTGCAAATGCCATCATGGCCGCTGCAAGCATCAGTGCTGGTTTAACCAGGCCAATGACCCGGTTTTTGCTTTTTAGCCTGCCGGGAGCTTCAGTCCTTTCATAAATCTTCCTGCTGACTTCACTGAAGTAGTTGTCAGGTACCCTGAAGGGATTCTTGTCTTTTATTTTGCTCCTGTCTGTCATCAGAATATTTGATAATAATTACATCTAAAGGTTTAATTGTTAGTTAAATAATCTTTTATTTTTTTTACAGCATGATGATATGATGCTTTCAGTGCACCAACCGAAGTATTCAGTACCCTGCTCATATCATCGTATCTCATATCTTCGTAATATTTCAAGTTGAAAACCAGTTTTTGTTTATCTGGCAATTTAAGAATTGCATTTCTCAGTTTCTGTTCCGCTTCATCTCCATCAAACCACTTGTCTCCTTCTTCAGATGTGTTGAAATATTCGGACAGGTCGTCAAGGAGCAGCCCCGTTTCACGCTTTCTTTTATTTACCATGGCAATAGCTTCATTTGATGCAATACGATAGAACCAGGTGTAAAGTGAACTTTCCCTTCTGAACTTATCAAGGTTTTTCCATATTTTCATAAATGTATTCTGAAGAGCATCATCAGCATCCTCGTGGAGGATAACAATACGTCTTATATGAAAGTAAATCCTCTCATGGTATTTATCAAACAGGAGCCTGAAGCCGTAATGCCTGTTTTTATTAAATTCCTCCAGGATAATTTGGTCTGAGATATCTTCCCTCAATTTAAACGCTTTTTATTATTTGAATCGAGAATATCATACAGGTTTAATGAGTATGTCAGAAAATGCGTAAAGATGATGATCTTCCTGATTCTATCCTGAACTTTCTTTCCATGGTATAATGTGTTGCTTTTGCATACATTGCGCGGTAAATAATACGGTATGCGCCAGGTAATAAAACCAGAGGTATCGATTCTTCGCTTGTATCTATTGTATAAATCCATTTCAGGTCACCATCTTTCTCCTGGAAAAGTTCACAAATACCTGGATTATCAACCAGGATAGTTATTACACCGGGTTGTGGTATTGTGACAGCAGTAAGTTCACCGGGCTTTATTTCAACATCATGTATTTCTGTAACCGGTATAGTAGGTATTTCAATATCATATTTATCGGCAATATACTTTTTATTATCATTCATTTTCTGCCGGCAGAGGGTCTTCATTTTCCCACTTTGCCGCACTACATACTTCAGGTCTTTATACTGATTCCCTTTTTCCTGGTCTATCTTCAGGGTTCCCTGGGGGGCATCAATGGCCACTGTATTATGCTTGCCCGGTGCAAGCTGAAGATTTTCGAGCGTTACGGGGGGCATTGTGTGTACTATTATGCTATAATCAAGGAGAGGATCTATCTTCAGGGTGTCAGGTACGCCCCTTTGATTCATTGTATGAACAAAATTATATTTAAGTTTTCCTGTTTTTAAATTATAGAATGACATTGGCACATCAGTTTCTGAAGGAAAGCCAAAACCATCGATGAGGTTTACCTGCAGGGATGTTTCGTTAATGGCATGGATTATTACTATATCGAGCACTTCTTTGAAACGTTCTTCAGTATATGCATTATAAACATTACCAAGGCAGTGGAATGTTTCTTCTAATTCAGGATCAAGACCTATACCAATAATAAAAGGTTTGAGTATTATTCCCTGTTTCTGTAATTCAAGAGATACTGCGCAGGGGTCACCATCACAGGCCTCAATGCCATCTGTAATAAGAATTATAACATTTCTGCAACCTTCACATTTACTGAAGTCATTTATGGATGCAGCCAGTGAATTTGCTATCGGAGTGGTTCCTTTTGGCGACAGACTGAGCATCTTCCTTTTAATCCGGTAAGCGTTATCAGCAGCAAACGGTACTTCAAGCCTTGTATCATTGCAATCCTGGGGAGGAACAACACTCTGATGGCCATATACGCGAAGAGCCATTTCAACATTATCAAAGGTGCTGAGACTATCAACAGTTCTTGATAGAAACATGCGGGCGATGTCTATTTTTTTGTCTTCTTCCCATCTTCCTGACATGCTCTGGGAACAATCCAGAATAAAAAGTATCCTTGTCCTGGTTGTATTCTCATTTGCCTGCTGGGCATTGACAACATAAGGTATTATGCTCAGTAATGCCACGACAAAAATGATGTTTGTTTTATGCAACTTTATGTTCATAAAGTGTTGTCTATGTAAGGAATTAATCAAATTTATATAAATAATAAACGTAAGTATAAAGATAATTATATAAGTCTTACATGTCTTTTTGATAAATTTACCTTTTCAAACATTAATATTTCATGTTTATGTCACTTCAGTGCGGTATTATAGGGATTACGAATGTAGGAAAGACAACAATCTTTAATTGTGTATCAGACAACAAGGTTGAAACAAATGCTTATGCCTTCAGTGCAACCCGGTCCAATATAGGCTCAATAAAAGTACCGGATTACAGGCTTGAAGGACTTGAGAAATTGCAGCCAACAGAAAAGGTTATACCTACAAGCGTGGAATTTGTGGATATTCCGGGACTGGCCAGGGGGTCCAGCAGGGGAGAGGGTGTTGGAAATAAATTCCTCGGTGATATAAGGAATACCGATGCCCTGATCCATGTACTCAGGTGCTTTGAAGATGATAGTCTGCCTCATATTGATGGTTCAGTTGACCCCCTGCGTGACCTTGGAAATATTGATTTCGAATTGCAGGTAAAAGATATTGAATCAGTACAAAAAAAGATCGACCGGTTGGAAAAGATAGCCAAATCGGGCGATGCTGATGCAAAAAAAGGCATCGAAGTATTAAAAAGACTGTATGATCATATTGAAGGATTGCATAACGCACGCGATTTTGAGATAAGACCGGGAGAGAATAAATATATCGACGATATGTTCCTGCTTACTATAAAACCTGTTATCTATGTATGTAATGTAGATGACAGATCAGCTGTTAACGGTAATATATTTGTTGAGAAGGTTAAAGAGCAGCTTTCGGGCAGCAATGCTGAAATACTAGTTATTGCAGGTGCCCTTGAGGCGGAAATATCAGAATTGGATAATAATGAAGACAGGCTGGAATTTCTTAATGATATTGGCCTATCAGAGCCCGGGGTGAACAAGCTCGTCAGGAGTGCATATAAAATGCTGAACCTCCAGACCTTCTTCACCATGGGTCCGAAGGAAATTAGGGCATGGACAATTAAGAAAGGCATGACTGCACCTCAGGCAGCAGGAGTTATACACTCTGATATGGAAAGAGGATTTATCAGGGCTGAAGTAATGAAGTATGATGATTTGGTTAGTCTTGGCTCTGAACAGGCATGCAAAGAAGCGGGTAAGTTTTGCGTCGAAGGCAAAAATTATATTGTTAATGATGGGGACATATTGTATATCAGGTTCAATGTTTAAATATGCAAATGCTCGGTAATAAATACATACTGGTTATTTTTATCCTTGGCATTGCTGAACTGGCAAATGCCCAGGAGAAAGGTTACGATGAACAATTATTTAAACAGATTAGTAAATACGGCCAGGCTGAAGTCACCTTTGAATATCCCGGATTTAATGAATTAACTGAAATTGGCAAATTTGTATCAGTCTCAAAGATTGAAGACAGCCTGGTGCACTGTGTGCTGTCAGGAAGGGATATCGAGACATTCCTGTCATTGAACCTGCATTATAAGGTTATACCTCGGGATGAGAGTAAAGCTGTTGAATCAGCACTATCAGTTGAGGAGGCAATGAACTGGGACCTGTATCCCACCTATCCGCAATATGATACAATAGTGCATAAACTCGCAGCAGATTATCCTTTTTTATGCAGGGTTGATACCATAGGAGAAAGTATTGAAGGCAGGCTTATACTGGCGCTGAAAATATCAGATAATGTTCATGAGGATGAAGATGAACCGGAAGTATTTTACAGTTCGAATATTCATGGTGATGAACTGCAGGGCTTTGTCCTGATGCTCCGCCTGGCGGAACACCTGCTTGTGAATGCTGGCAGTGGGGGACTCGAACAGGCACTGGTCGATAGCCTGGAGATATGGATAAACCCATTGTCCAATCCTGACGGTACTTATCACGGAGGTGATACAATAACTTTTCCGACAAGAGCCAATGCAAATGGTATTGATCTGAACAGAAATTTTCCCGACCCGTTTGATCCTGGAGATGTGCCTGACCCTGAGAATGAAGCAATGATTGATTTTATGAGGGTGAGGAATTTTGTTATTTCCGCTAATTTTCATTCAGGAGCTGAAATCTTTAATTTCCCATGGGACAGGTGGCTCTCAAAAATTCCGGCCGACAGTGTTTGGTTTTATTATACTGGCAGAAGGTATGCTGACACAGTACATAACTACTCGGTACCTTCGTATATGAATGGTTATAGTAACGGTGTGGTAAGGGGGGCTGTATGGTATATTATATATGGGGGCAGGCAGGATTTCGTAACATACGAGCTCCAGGGAAGGGAGGTTACTATTGAACTGGATATTACAAAGGAGACACCCGCTGCTCAGTTGCCTTTACTCTGGGATTATAATTACAGGTCATTCCTGGGCTACCTCGAGAATGCCCTATACGGAATACATGGTAAGGTAATAGATAATGATACAGATCAACCTGTTGAAGCCAAAATTTATATTGCCGGCTATGATAAGGATAGTTCACATGTTTATTCTGACTCCTTAAACGGTAGTTTTGTGAGGATGCTCAGTCCCGGTACATGGGACCTTACCATTTCAGCCGAAGGTTATGAAACAGAAATGGTAAGCGATATTGCCCTTGATGAAATGGAACAGAAATACATTACGGTAAAACTAATGGGTTCCTCGGGTATAGATCACCCACATGAATCTGATATCAGGATATGGCCGGTACCTGCCGGAGATCACCTGTTTATAAGCACAGATAGATTTATTGGCAATAAAATAAAGATACGCATATCTAATCAGTCAGGCATGCCTGTATACGATATTGAGGATGTATTTATTGATGAGGATCAACTGGTGATTGATATTTCACACCTGCCTCCCGGCTTTTATATAATATCTTTATTCGATACCACTGGTCGCAATTATAATAGAAGCTTTATCAGGTATTGATTCGTATCTAAAATCATGATAACAGGTGCTTGATCTTGCATGTGATTTTAAAACATTTAATTTTGCGAATTAATTCCTTTGCAATGTTATTAGTGATAAGTATGGGCTATAGCTTATGAATAAAATAAAACAAATTACAGGCCTTTTTATTTTGCTGTTTATTTTTCAGCAGGCAAATCCCCAGGTGGCATATATACCACCGGATAAACCAAAACTCGTAATCGGGATTGTTATCGAGCAGTTTCGTTATGATTTTATTGATAAATACTGGGATATGTTTTCCGAAGGCGGATTTAAAAAACTGATCAATGAAGGTACTTTCTGCAAAAATGCATCGTATGACTTTTTTCTTACCCAGTCGGCACCGGCTCATGCAACACTGTCTACCGGAACTGTCCCCAGACACCATGGTATTGTTGCCGATAACTGGTATGTGCCGTTAAAAGAAGAGATAATTTATTGTACATCAGACAATAATGTTAACCCTGTGGGAGGCAGCTTTGAGAGGGGTTTACACTCCCCCGTTCACCTGCTCCCAAGCACTTTTGGTGATGAACTCAAGCTGGCTACCGGGGGCAGGGCAAAGGTGTTTGGCCTTGGTTTCAGGGAGCACAGTGCTATACTGGCCTCGGGCCATTCGGCTGATGCAGCTTACTGGTACGACAATGTTACAGGTACATGGATGTCAAGTACTCATTACCTCGATTCATTGCCCGGCTGGCTTAATGATTTTAACAGTATGCAACTGGCCGATACTTACCTTGATGGTACATGGAATACACTTCTTGATATTGAAGAATATGCAATATGCCTTCCCGATACAAATAAATATGAGTCAGGCATTGAAGGCAGGTCTGTTTTTCCATACAACCTGAGGAAGATGAGTACTGGTTCAGGCCCTGGCATTTCTAAAAAGAAAAGAAACTACTCATTCCTGGAAAAAGTACCGGCATCGGATACCTATACTGCCGACCTGGCTATCAGGCTTATAGAGGAAGAAAACCTGGGAGGGGATGAGGTTACTGATTTTCTTAGCCTGACATTCTCTGCAACAGATAATATAGGACACAATTTCGGACCCAGCTCGGTTGAAATGGCTGATGCAATAATAAGGCTTGACAGGGACCTGGAGCATTTCCTGGCTTATGTAAATGATAAACTGGGGAAAAAGAACGTACTGATTTACCTTACATCAGCTCATGGTCTTGGTGAAATACCTGCTGTCCTGACAGATAATAAGATTCCTGCCGGCTACTTCAGACATAACCAGGCTCTTACTTTGTTAAAGAGTTATCTCAACGTGATTTACGGCCACGGCAACTGGATTAAGGGATATTATGAGAAACAGCTTTACCTGAATCATACACTGATAGAGGATTCAGGCCTGGAACTATCAGATATCCAGCTCACTGTTGCAAGGTTCCTTACTCAGTTCACAGGCGTTTCAACAGCAGTATCAGGAACAGTGCTGACTAATAACGAGTTTACCAGGGGCCATTTTGCAAAGATGCGTAACAGTTTTGATCCTTTACGCAGTGGTGATGTAATCATAAACCTGAAACCAGCCTGGGTTGAAAATGATATAAGGGTGACAAACCATAACTCAGTATATGAGTATGATTCTCATGTTCCTCTTATATGGTATGGATGGACAGTGAACAGGTCAAGTATAACGAGAAAGGTAAGTATGAATGATCTGGCTGCTACCCTGTCGGCTCTTTGCCGGGTACCTTTCCCAAATGCCTGTACAGGAGAACCTATGACTGAACTTTTCAGGTAATGGTATACTTTTTGAATGTTTAATATATAATGCACAGTGAAAAAATTTTTTGTGTTTTATTCATTTTTTTATCTTTGCATGAATTTTTAAAACGTAACTTAAATAAAATCAAATACTATGAGAGTGTTATTAAGGAAAAGTCTAAAAGCATTGTTTCTACTTGTATTTTTAGGCATTACACCGATTATTTATGGACAGACAAATATCAATGATGTAAAATCATCATTTAACCAGGCTGTTCAGATGGAAAAGATCAATCCTGAAACAGCAATCAGTTCCTATGAGAAAGTTATTGAACTGGCAGATGAAGTAGGAGGTGAAGAGGCTGATCAGATTAAAGGGCAGGCTTTGAGCCGTATTCCGAAAATGTATTATGAAGCAGCAAAAAAGCATGCAGGAGAAAAAGACTATGAAAATTCTGTCAAAATGCTGGATGCTTCAATAGAAGGATTTAAGGTTGTAGGTGACGACAGGAGCGCATCAAGGTCGCTTGGTACTATCTTAAGCATCAGGAATGTACAGGGTGCAACTGCACTCAATGAGGGTAATTATACCGAAGCACTGGGTTTTTATGATGATGCCCTGCAGAGAGATCCTAATTATACAAAAGGATATCTTGGTAAACTTCTGATTTACGATAAGATGGAAGATGGGGAAAAGATGGAGGAAATTGCCATGACGGGTATCCAGATTTGCGATCAGGAACATGATAACAGGACTTCAGGTGACATAAAGAAGGTAATGCGTACACATTTTTTCAACAATGCACAAAAGGCAATGGCCGATCAGGATTATGCAAGAGCTGAAAGTAACCTGAAGAGCACCATCAAATATGGCAATAATAATGTTATTGTCCATTATCAGATGGGTCTGGCGCAGAAAGGTCAGGAAAAATGGTCTGATGCAGTTGTCTCATTCAATGAAGCTATTGAACTGGAAGCGGGAGGTGCCGAAGAAAAAGCTAAAATATACTTTGAACTGGGAAGTGCTTACCAGGCCCTTGGCCAGAACGCACAGGCATGTGAAGCTTATAAAAATGCATTGTATGGTGAGTTTGAGGAAGCTGCCCGTTACCAGATTCATAACGTCCTTGAATGTGACAAATAAGAATGTAATCCTGAGGGAACGAAGTGACCGAAGGATCTGAAGATACAGATGGCGTGGAATTACATCCGCGCCATTTTTTTTGTAATACTGGAACCGAGCCCCGAGATTTCGGGGTTAGCTCGACGAACCCCGAATCCTCGGGGTGAGTCAATACTGGTCTTGTATTTTATAATCCATAATTCATCTCTCATTACTCATCTCTCACCGCTCATCTCTCACTGCTCGCAACTCATCCCTTATCCTGCATGCTGTCTCAAGCAGCCCCGGATCATCTTTATAGCCATTTCCCAGGACCAACATATCAGCCCCGGCATCATAAGCACTTTTAATATCTTCAGGTTTACGCAGGCCCCCTCCGACAATAATAGGAACAGATATGGCATTCCGCACAGCTTTAATCATGGCTGGTGGTACAGGGTGGCTTGCACCACTGCCCCCTTCGAGGTAGATAAGTTTTAAACCGAGCATTTCGCCTGCCATGGCAGTAGCAACGGCTATATCGGTTTTTGAAGAAGGTATGGCATCGGTCTGACTGATATATTCAACTGATGTTTTCGTACCACAATTAATTAGGATATAGCCAGTAGGTATAATCTCAATATTCATTTGCTTTAAATGGGGTGCTGCTATTACATGGTTGCCAATAAGCAGATCAGGGTTCCTGCCTGATATGAGAGACAAAAACAATATGCTATCGGCCTTGCCGGTTAGCTGCAGAAGGTTTCCGGGGAAAAGGACAACAGGTATTTCAAAGTTCTCTTTAATATTTAGTATCAGTTCATCTGGTTGCACACTGGTAAGGCTGCCCCCAACAAAAATAAAATCAGGCCAGTACTCAGATTTAATATCTCTCAGCTGCTTAATATCATCAAGTGTGGAATTATCAGGATCCATTAACAGGGCGATACATTTTTGCCTTTTCAGACTCTTTATCATCATATTCTTTTTTAGTCCAGACTATTGCATAGTTTTCATACCGGGTGTACTGTAAATCGAAAATCTCGTTTATAAGATCAGATTGAACTTCACCTCTTATATCACCTGATTCTTCAACCTTAAATGGATATAGAGTGATATTTTTCTGCATATTTATGCCTTCCTTGTCGCATATTTTATACATGGCTTCCTTGGCACACCAGTGCACATAGAGGTGATATTTTCTCAACTCCCTGTCACTTGTAATCTTCTCGTTTCTGTTAATGAATTTTCGTGCTATACCCATAATATTTGCGCTCATATATTCAAGGTCGAGACCTATTCTTTCGCGGGAGCTCAGCATTATGGCTGTTAGCTTATTTGAATGGGAAATACTTATGAAATGTGATCCGTCCTTTATAAATGGCTTATTGTTTTTATTATACACTATCCTGGCTTCCGGTCCCAATAGTTCTGCCAGGAGTGCTCTTACGCTTAAAAATTCCAGCTTTCTTGAATTGCTTTTGAATTTGCTGAATTTCTTCCTGTCTTCCGGGCCAAATTTCACCATTGACAACAATGTCTTCAGGTCCTCTTCGATCTTCCAGACCCCAAGTATTGTGTATTCATTAAGATGGTGTTCCGATATACAAGCCATTTTACTGTTTACTTATCATTGCCATTCAAGTGTCTCAATAAGGTGCACTATATCTTCCCTGAAGAAATCTATCACCGGTGCCAGTGAATCCTTGTCGGGTTGAGCATCAAAATAAAGTGAGCCCCTAAGGTAATGACTTAAACTGTCAGTGACAAAAAACTGTACCGACGAGGCTGCATCACCACTAATAAGGTAAATTATGCCGTAAACACTCTTTTCCCCATTGATCCATAATTTTTCTTCAATAGCATCGGCTTTAACAGAGTGTTTATATGCAAGCTTATGGGCATCATCTGTAAGGAGCTTAAGGTTATCGCTTACATTCATATAGCTAAGGTGCAGCTTCCCCTTATAGTCAGGGAATTCAATATTAAACCAGCAATATTCATTCATACCCGGTTCTTGCTTTATTACACTGTATACAGGATATTCGAAAGTGAAGGGACAGATGGAGTCAAACATTTTATATTCCTTTTCGGGAAGGTCTATCCTGAAATGTCCCCTGGGCTTGGGAACAGAATTATTGTTGCATGAGTATATTAACAGCGAAATGCAAACAAAGAAAAAGGATAATATTTCCTGTTTTTTATTCTTCATCTTCATATTGTCTTATTTCCACCCTTAATTTCTTTATCCTGCGCTTATCAGCAGAGAGTATACGAAAACGGAACTGTTTATAATCGATGCTGAAACCCTGCCCGGGAATTTCACCGGTGAGCTCAAGAATTAATCCTGCCAGAGTATCAGAATCACCTCTTACATCTTCAAAAGGATCACTGTCAATTTCCATGACTTTGAAAAAGTCATTGAGTAAAGTCTTGCCTTCAAAGATGTAAATATTATCCTCAATTTTCTCAAAAGAGATATCTTCTGAATCGTGTTCATCAGGAATTTCACCCACTATTTCTTCAAGGATATCTTCCAGTGTTATGATTCCGCTGGTACCACCATATTCATCTATCACTATTGCAAGGTGTATTTTTTTTGTCTGGAATTCTTCAAGGAGGTCATTTATTCTTTTTGTTTCAGGAACGAAGTAGGGTGGTCGAAGTAGCGACTGCCAATTGAAGGTATTGGGTTTATGGTAGTGAGGAAGAATATCTTTTACGTACAGTATACCCTGCACCTTATCGAAGGTACCGGAAAATACTGGTATACGGGAATAACCCGATTCAATAATCTGGGGTATTACATCCTTGAAAGGCGTTTTTATATCAATAGCCATTATATCGATTCTTGGCCTCATTATTTCCTTTGCCTCTATATTCCCGAATTTGACAATCCCTTTAAGTATTTTTTCGTCATCCTTATTTTCCCCCGAGGCCAGGCTTATAGCTTCAGAAAGTTCACCTTTGCTTATACCTTGGTCTTTTTGACCGGCCTTTCTTTTTACAAGCGAGGTTGCCCTTATCAGGAAAACACTCAGTGGTCTGAAAATCTTTGCACATATATTGAGAGGTATTGCCATAAGAAGTGTGAATTGTACGTTTGCTTTTGTGGCATATACCTTTGGAAGAATTTCACCAAAAAGAAGCAAGATAAAGGTTATTGCCACCACCTCAAGCAGGAAGCCAAGCACTGGGTTACCTGAAAAATCAAACAGTTGTTTGCTGATATAAGCAGATAGCAGAACAATGCCAACATTTACAAAATTATTTACAATAAGTATTGTACTCAGCAATTCTTCAGGTTTAGCCAGGAGCTTCAGAGCTGTTGAAGAATTACGTGAGCGGTTATTTGTAAGCTCATCAATATTTGTAGGTCCCAGGGAGAAGAAGGCTACCTCTGAACCCGAAATAAAGGCTGAACAGACCAGTAACAGTACCAGTACAGCAAGTTCAATAATCACTGGTGTTGTAATGGCAATACTATTTAGGGCTAAGATTTGTTGAAATGGGTCAATAGTTTCCAATTGACAAACATTTGATTAACACTAGAATGGCAGATCATCAGGTTCATCTGTGATGTCGGGAGAATCATTGCTATTTCCGATAGGATTATCTGCCTGCGATACAGAATCATTATCTGCAGATGTGGACTGGCTATCAGATTCAATATAAGACCCACTATCATCAGAGTCTGTTAACTGGCTGTCGGGGCGGCGCCCAAGCATCTGCATATTGTCAGCAATAATCTCTGTAATATATCTTTTGTTTCCGTCCCTGTCATCATATGATCGGGTACGTATTTTACCCTCTATAAAAAGTTGCGATCCTTTTTTTACGAATTTCTCTGCAACTTCTGCCAGGCCTCTCCACAATACAACATTATGCCACTCAGTTGTGGTTATTCTTTCTCCATCCCTGCTCCTGTAGGTCTCACTTGTAGCAAAAGGGAACCTTGCCACAGGAACATTTGTGTCGATATAACGCACTTCAGGGTCCTTTCCTACATTACCCACTAAAATAACCTTGTTAACTGACATTTTTATTAAGTTTAAAATACGATAATTCAGATGGTAAAGGTAGTAAAAATAAAGCTTGTAACAATCAGGCAACAGAAAATGCAGTATATTTTATTGCCTGGCTGGCTTATTAATATATAGGAAATTATATTCAGAACCTGCTACTTCAGGGTTATATAAGCTTTTCGGTTAATATATTAACACTATTTCAATGAGTTATGATCTTAAAAAAAGAAAAAAATACGGTTAAGTGTTTCATTTATATGAAATAATATTTTACATTTGCAAAGTTCGTTCTGAAAAAAATTAAACATATAAATTGTTGAATTAAAACTCATTAAAATGACTAAAGCAGACATCGTTAACGAAATTGCCAAAAAAACTGGTATTGAAAAGGTAACTGTTCAAAGAACTGTTGAAGAGTTTATGGATTCAGTTAAGGGATCAATGGTTGCTGGTAACAACGTATATCTCAGGGGTTTTGGTAGTTTCATAGTTAAGAAAAGGGCAAAAAAAACTGCAAGGAATATATCAAAGAACACCACTATTATTATTCCTGAACATTTTATTCCGGCCTTCAAACCTTCAAAATCATTCATAAATAAGGTTAAGAACAATATTAAGTAAGTAATTTATGCCTAGCGGGAAGAAAAGAAAAAGACATAAAATGGCTACTCACAAGCGCAAAAAGCGTTTGAGGAAGAACAGGCATAAGAAGAGGAAATAAGCTCTTCTGCCTGTGCCGGTTCATAACTTATGCTAAACCTAAAGATTGTCTGATCTTTAGGTTTAGTATATTTATAAAACATACATATAAAAAGATCTATATTACCTTAACGTGATAAGCAAGGATTTAATAATAGACTCAGGTCCAAAGGAAACTTCCATTGCTTTACTTGAGCAGAAACAACTCGTTGAGCTCAACAAGGAGCAGAAGGATATAAAGTTTGCAGTTGGAGATATCTACCTTGGCAAAGTAAAGAAGATAATGCCGGGTCTGAATGCTGCTTTTATTAACGTGGGCTATGAGCGTGATGCTTTCCTTCACTACCTTGACCTTGGTGCCCAGTTCCGGTCATTACATAAATATTATGAGATTGCCCTGAAAAGAAAAGGAAAGATGCTGCCTGTCCATAAGTTCAAAAATGAGCCTGATATAAATAAAGATGGGAAAATAGCTGATGTATTGAAAGCAGGTCAGACAGTAATCGTTCAGGTAACCAAAGAGCCAATTTCAACCAAAGGCCCACGCCTGGGGTCAGAAATATCAATTGCAGGAAGGAACCTTGTCCTGCTGCCTTTCTCTGATAAAGTATCTGTCTCAACCAAGATTGAAAGTGCTGAAGAAAAGAACAGGCTTAAAGCTCTTATTCAAAGCATCAAACCCAAAAACTTCGGTGTGATAATCAGGACAGTAGCTGAAGGCAAGAAGGTGGCAACCCTGGATGCCGAATTGCGAGACCTGGTTGAGCGATTCGAAAGGGCTTTTAATAATCTCCGTAAAGATATTTCCAAACCTAAACTTTTTATCAGGGAACTGAATCTTACCAACGCGATAATTCGTGATATACTTAATGTAAGCTTTACCAGCATTACAGTTAACGACCATGTCATGGCTGCTGATATAAAACAGTATGTACGGGAGATAGCCCCAGGCAAGGAGAGTATAGTCAGGATTTACAAAGGTGACAGCCCTATTTTTGATCACTTTGGTGTTACAAAACAGATAAAGACCCTGTTTGGTAAAACTGTCTCTTTCAAACATGGTTCCTATCTTATTATAGAGCATACCGAAGCACTGCATGTGATAGATGTCAACAGTGGAAACAGATCAAAGATGGATACCGACCAGGAAACAAATGCGCTTGAGGTAAATCTCGAGGCGGCCAAGGAAATAGCCAGACAGCTCAGGCTAAGGGATATGGGAGGTATAATAGTTATCGATTTCATAGATATGCAGTCGAATGAACACAGGCAAAAACTGTTCGATACTATGAAGGATATAATGGCTGATGACCGTACCAGGCACAATATCCTGCCTTTGAGTAAGTATGGCCTGATGCAGATAACACGACAAAGGGTAAGACCGGAGATGGATATCAGCGTTGAAGAGAAATGCCCAACCTGTAACGGGACCGGTAAGATAGGGCCCTCATACCTCTATATAGAAAAAATAGAGAGAGACCTGAAAACAATACTTGAAAAGGTCAAAACCAGTAGTTTCATTCTCAAAGTGCATCCTTTCGTTGCAGCTTATCTTACAAAAGGGCTTTTCCCTTTATATCGTAAAATGGCAAAAAGAAATAATTGTAAGCTTGAAGTCAGGGCTATTAACTCGTACCACCTCCTGGAGTACAGGTTTACTGATAAGTTTGGAGATGAGATCGACCTGGGCTAGTCATTACTGTTTTTCCTTTTTAACATTTACAGGTCTTTGTTGTTTCATATAGTAACCAAGTTTATTATTGTGTATTCTGCTAAATTATAAGCCGATGATGAAAAAAATTACTGCTGTAATCAGCTTCTTTTTTGTAACAGTTGTCTCATTCTCCCAGATATATGATCCGGTTGAATGGTCATTTTCGTATGAAAAGAATAAGGATAATAACTATGACCTGGTTTTTACAGCTACCATTGAAGAAAAATCGCATTTGTACTCTATGCGTCTTCCTGACGGAGGACCCATACCAACCAGTTTCACCTTTAAGAAATCTGATGATTATGAGCTTCTGGGTGAAACACGTGAAATGAATGAAGGTGAGGTTGTTTTCGACCAGGCCTTTGAGATGGAAATAAAGTATTTCAGTGGAGAGGCTGAATTCAGGCAAACTGTCAGTTCCAGTCTTGACAATTTCAGTGTGAAAGGTTATGTCACTTACATGGCATGTGATGATGAAAGGTGTTCACCTCCCCAGGACAAGGAATTTAATATAACTGTTTCCGGAGGTGAAAAGGAGGCAGATATCCCTGCCCCAGGCAGCCGTGGTATCGATTCTGATAACAGGGGGCTTATCGGCTTACTCCTGGTGTCATTCCTCCTTGGTATGGCTGCAATACTCACGCCATGCGTGTTTCCTATGATACCAATGACAGTTGCCTTTTTTTCACAGGGAACAGAAAACAGGGGCAAATCATTTATTAAGGCCCTGATATTTGCATTGTCTATAGTATTAATATATTCATCTCTGGGGATTATTGTTTCACTAACCAGTGCAGGTGCTGGTTTTGCAAATGCCCTCAGCACGCACTGGATACCCAACATACTGTTTTTCCTCCTGTTTGTTGTTTTTGCTGCTTCATTCTTTGGAGCATATGAGATTATCTTACCAAATAAATGGATAAGCAGTGCCGATGCAAGAATCGATAAAGGTGGTATGATAGCTGCTTTTTTTCTCGGGTTAACCACTGTGCTCGTTTCATTTGCCTGTACCGGACCTATAGTGGGTGCCTTGCTTGTTGAAGCAGCCAGCGGACATGTGTTGCGTCCCACAGTGGGCATGTTTGGCTTCGGCCTGGGCTTTGCCCTTCCTTTTTTCCTTTTTGCCCTTTTCCCTTCAGTGATGAGTAAAATGCCCAGATCAGGAGGCTGGCTTAATTCTGTTAAGGTGGTGCTTGGCTTTTTAATGCTCGCTTTCAGTATGAAATTTCTCTCTACAATAGATGCAGTATACGGACTGAATATTCTGACAAGAGATATTTACCTGGCAATATGGATCGTTCTGTTCATCCTGTTGGGCCTGTATCTCATGGGTAAAATTAAATTTGCTCATGACAGTGATCTCCAGCATATCGGAGTTTTCAGGTTCATTCTTATTATAGCTGTTTTCTCTTTTGCAGTATATCTTATACCGGGACTGTTTGGTGCTCCGCTCAAGGGAATATCAGGACTGCTGCCTCCCAAATCCTCAGCAAGGTTTGATCTCACTGAAAATAAATCATCTGTGGGAATGGCTCCTGTTGCTGAATATCCAACTGGAGAAAACAAGGTATGTTCAGAACCGAAATATGCAGATAAGTTTGAATTACCATATGGGCTTAAAGGGTATTTCGACCTTGAACAGGGTCTGGCCTGTGCTAAAGAAAGGAATATGCCTGTCTTTATCGATTTCAAAGGACATGCATGCAGTAACTGCAGAGAGATGGAGTCAAAGGTATGGTCTGATCCCGAAGTGCTGAAGCGACTGAGGAATAATTTTGTGATCATTGCTTTATACTGTGATGACAGGACCAGGCTTCCGGAGAATGAATGGATTACCTCCGACATTGATGGCAAGGTGAAGAAAACACTGGGTCAGATCAATGCAGATCATGAAATTTCAATGTTTAGCACCAACACTCAGCCATTGTATGCCATAACCGATCATGAAGGGAATCCCCTTGTTGAGCCCATGGCCTTTAATCTTAATATTGAAGATTATATCAATTGGCTTGATGAAGGCCTGGAGAATTTCAATAAATAATCCTGGTAATTCAATTCCTTAACTTCGTTCAGGATGACAGACTAGAATGATCCAAACTTAAAGCTTAAATTGTAAGTTAAACCTTCTATTTCTTTTGAATCAGCAGCACCACCCGGTGATTGGGACACATTAAAAGGAAGAGGATATCGGTATGATACACCAATGCCAATTCGCATAAACCTGGCCAGGTTGAGTTCAAGCTCTGCCGACGGTTCAACTATCAGGAAAGCTTCATAATCCTCAACATAATTTGAATCCCAGTCGACATCATCGTAAGAAACGAAAGATACACCGCCTGCACCAATTAACACAGGAAAGGCAAGATGTACCGGTGATTGTGGAAGTAATATAGGTTCCATATATATTCCACCATAACCTCCGGTAAGAAAAACATCCCTGTCGAGCATTAGATCATAATGATATTCGTTGATGAAGCCTGTGCCACCAAAACCAATAGCAAAGTTATGCTGGATCACCCATGATCCACGGCCTCCGAACTGAAATGCATTTTTGTTATCTATTATTGAATATCCTATCCAGAATGCACCGTAACCCCCATTTGACCGGTTCCTGTTAAATAGTGTCTTCATTTCATATTGATCACGTTCAACCCTGGTTATTTCTTTCTTTTCTTTTTCTTCTTCTTCCACCTGGGCCATTGCCAGGTTCACTGTTAAAACTAATGCAAACAGTATGAATATAGTTTTTTTCATTTCTTATGTTTTTGTTTCTTCTGAGTTAAAATGAATAAGCAAATGACAGTCCTATATCACCGGGTACTATACTAACGAATCCGGGAAACATCAATTCCATATACGGTTTTAGGTTCAGGCCTATTGACAGTGGTACAGTTATGAATCTGTATTCGAGTCCTGCCCATCCGTCTACCCCTATAAGGGGCCTGAATCGTGAATATTCGAATTGATACTTCCTGCCAAGGAAATAAGTATGGTCTGTTACAGAAAAACCTGCATGACCACCATACCCCCAGACAAAGAATAGATTATCAGCAATTTCACTTAGACTTGTTTCATAGGTTAATTTTAATACAGTAGCACGAACTGTTTCCCTGTTAGCCGATATCATAGCAAAAAATGATGTTTCTGCCATACCTGCCGGTATAATATTCTGATAGTATACACCTCCATACATACCACCTCTTACACCGATGTGATTTTCAGTGAACTGTGCTCTTACAGGCGTATGAAATAACAGGAGAATAGCCGGCAGAATTAATATGATTAGCCTTCCTCTGTTTTTTATAAAATGCATGATTATATGATAGTTTTAAATCCGGAATAAATGATTTGGGAACAATTACGGTTAGTTAACCTTAATTAATCTGCCACTACCGGTGATATTACTATAGATTACAGGATTACCTTTATAATATATATTACCACTACCTGAAATTGAGGCGATCAGTTCATTGCTGACACTTGTGTATACATCACCTGAACCGGATATAAGTATATTGGATGTACTCAGTAAGAGCTCGCCGGCATAACATTCACCTGATCCTGATGAAGTAAAGTTGCCGTCAACCGATTCACCGCTGATAGTCAAATCTCCCGAGCCTGAAAGTCTGGCTTCCACAGCATCTGACCATGAATCATATACCATAACATCACCTGAACCACTAATTTTAATTTTTATGTCATCACCTTCAGCATATTCAATAAACATGTCACCCGATCCTGACGATTTTATCTCAATAGTACTGCCCAGAAGGTTATCGGCAGACAGATCACCTGATCCTGTTAACGAAATACCATTGATATTTTCTGCGGTGATGTAAATAACTGTTTTAGATGATGGTCGTATGCAGTTCGCTCCCCTGGTTTCAATCTCGAGTGTATTATTACTAACTGATGTGCGGAAATATTGCAAAAGATTGCTGTCGGTTTCAATTATTATACCAGTCTGTTCTCCGGTTGTCAGAATTACTTCTGCAGAAGTTGTATTTATGATCTTCGAAAATTCAGGGCTTGACCTTTCCTCTGACTCAATTCTTCCATTACCATCAATGCATAATATGTTCATTACGCATGAGCTTAAGCCCATTATTAAGGTAATAATAAGCGTTGCAATAATGATTTTCGATGTTTTCATTTTCATTACGAGTTGGTTTTTATCTTAAAGACAGTTGCGGTTTCTTTAAGTTGCATATTTTATTTGTAAAGTCAATATAGCGATAAGTTACCCTTGGTCAGGTTAAGTATTATCCTTGATCTGGTATTTTTGTCCCCTATAATGCCATGATAAAGGTATTCATTATTATCGGTACCAAGGATTGTTTCTTCCAGCTGCCATTCGGATGGTATCACTGCCGGGCAATCATCCAGTTTAAGGTCGATACTGAAAGATGATTCTGGTGGAGTTACTATCTTGACATCTGTAAAGGATGTTTCCAGGGAAAGCAGGCTGAAATCAGTGTCCATATTATTGATATCCACGTTTCCGTACCGTGTATTACATTGCATAGTGTTATATAATTCATATATATTGAATGAGCTGAAATAACTAACAGCATCAAATTTGCTGAGCTTATCTATGGTGTATTTATCTCTTTTTGAGTCTGTATCAAGGCTGACTATTGTACCGGCATATAACTTTGTTGAAACACTGGTTATCATTAGCTCTTCTGCATAGTCAATTCTGAGGTCAGAATAATTAATATCAATCCGGGATTTCTTTAATGACTTAAAAGTGGCATCCGAAAAATTAAGATCAAAATAATTATCCCCCGTTAATTCTTCAGATTTAAGTGATCCATTTGAATGGTAAATATTTAAATCGTTTTCCAGGCTTTCAAGGTATATGTCGCCATACCTGTTATCAATCTTGACCTTAATACTACCTGGTATCCTGACGTAATAGTCAATTTCTATCTTGCTTTCAGTCGAGATTATATTATTCGTAATAATTCTTAGGCTTTCAAAAAAATCTGCAGGTCCCCTGTTAAAATTTGTTTCAGCAATAATAAAATAATTGGTTGAAGAAAGGTTGAAGGAAATACCATCTGTAAGTTTCCGTAGCCTGGAGGGATTTTTTGCGCTTGCCTTCATTTCAACACGGATATGAACTGAGTCATCAGGTGACGGGGCGAGGTGTACTTTACCGTATTTATTCAATACTTCAAGTCTCATTTCGCCAGTTAGAGCGAATGATTTTTCCAGCGACCTGGTTTCAGTTACTGGCTGTGCATCAAGTGTGGGGACACAGATCATAACTGCTACAATACATTGTAATAAAGTATTCCTATAATTCATGGTAAGGGCTATTTTTAGGATTCTGGTTCTCTTTCTCTTCAAGAACTGCCAACATTTCTTCGAGTATATCAACTTTAATACGATAATTAAGTATTAGGGCTTCTATTACTTCCTGGTTGCTTATATTATCTTTCAGGTCGTTCTTAATCTGAATGCAGATACTGTCGAGCACAGAAATATCTTTCATCAATTCTTTTTCCAGATCCGGTTTATCAGTAAGAAGGGGCTTTGTTTTCTCAAGCAGACCGTTCACTTTTATAGTGTAATATAATTCGGCTTCCCTGAGATGTGAGGGCAGGTATCCATCAGAAGATCCATCATTATTAATTTGTGAAGCTGTAGTGAAATAAAAATATGCCACAAAAGACAGGCCGGCAATTAACACCACTACAGCAGCCCTGGAAAAGATTTTACGGAATGATGGTTTCTTCTTGCGTGTGTTCTTTTCTATTCTTTCCCAGACTGAACTATCGGGATTGTACCTGTCAAGGTCATCCCTGTTGTCAAGTATGTATTTTTCTAGTTTGTCCATTTCAGATCCTCCTCTGCAAGTATTTTTTTCAACTTAATTTTTGCCCTGTGATACTGTGTTTTTGATGTTGATTCTGATATTCCCAGGATATCCCCGATTTCAGAATGATCATATCCTTCAAGCAGGTAAAGGGTAAAGACAATCCTGTAACCATTGGGGAGCTTCTCAATAGCTCTGAATACCTTCTGAATGTCTCCACGGAACGGGAATTCATCTTCGTCACTATTATCATTGAGGTTCTCAGGAATATCTTCAGTTACCATTTCAACTTTCTTTCTCTTGAGCTGGTTAATGCATTTATTTATTAATATTGTTTTCAACCATGCTCCAAATGTCGATTCATGCCTGAAAGAACCGAGCTTGGTAAAAGCATCTGTAAAAGCATCCTGTAACATGTCTTCAGCATCTTCTTTATTATTCATCATCCTGTAAGCCAGGTTATACATGGCTCTTGAATATTGATTGTAGAGAGTATACTGTGCTAGCCTTTTACCTTTCTTACAGGCCTCTATTACAGTAGTGTCTATTTTAGTCTGTTCCTGGGTCACGGGATTATTATCTCATAATAAATGACAAGAACCTTTCGGCCGGGTTGCATATTATATATTAAAAATTATAAGGGTCTCGCAATTTCCTGATTGGTGCTGCTATGAATGTTATAACAAGTATGAAGACTCCGAAGATACTTACATACCTTGAAATGAAATCCCCATTCGAGGAGTAAAAAGTCATTTCATTATTAAGGTTTAAAGATTGACTCAATACACCTTTTTCCCACCAGCCTAACTGTTTTATTATCCTGCCTTTCTGATCGATAAAGCATGAAATGCCTGTATTGGCTGCCCTGGCTACCGCCCTCCTGTTTTCAATGGCCCTGATCCTGGCAAACATCAGATGTTGCTTATATCCGGCAGTATTTTCCCACCAGCCATCATTCGTAATAATAACAATGACATTTGAACCATTCCTTATATATTCTGTAACAAACTCCCCGTAAACTGATTCATAACAGATTACCGGAGCAGCCCTTGCAATACTGTCAGGATGCAAAAAGACAGTCCTTTCATCCTGCAAGCCATAACCTGTCATTGTACCTCCAAGGTCAGGTATTATCTTATCTTTTATAAACTTGGGCAGTGCCCTTATTCTTTTTTCTATGCCCGGAACAAGTTTCGATTTGTGGTAGAAATGTACATCTGAACCGGGGTTCACCTGCATGGCAGAATTGTAAACCTCGTAATATACCCTGCTGTTGCTGATCCTGGAAGCTCCCGGTGGCAGGTCTTTATCCGATTCATGAAATAACCTCATAGTAGTGGCGCCTGCAATCAGGCTTATTCCGGAATTATCACCAAGCAGGGAATCAATCATCAGGTAATATTTATTTTCCAGTACATTTTCTTCATAGAAGGGATCATCTATTGCTGTTTCCGGAAGTATAATCCAGTCGGTATCATCATTGATATTCTTTTCAGCAAGACGCAGCATATCCCTTAGTTGTATTTCAAAAGGGTAACCACTGAATTTCTCATTATATGGATCAATATTGGGCTGGATTAATATAAATTCAGCCTTTTCACCATTCTGGTCATACTTAAAATACCTGTAAAAAGAGATACCTGAAGGTATAAAAAACAGCAGCAATAATATCATTACCTGCCTCAGGAGGCTTTTCCTTGTTTTATCTGGTGAGAAGAGGAGAAAGAATAGAGAAAGGTTATAAAGAAATATCCATAATGTGCCTCCGGTAACACCTGTTATATCGTACCACTGGATAAACAGTATGTCCTTACCCAGTGCGTTGCCGAGATTAAGCCATGGTGTTAATATGCTCACCCTGGTGTTTATATGTTCCAGGATGATCCAGAAACTGATAAGGCTTATATATCCAAGGAATGATGATGACCTTCTGTAAATTATAGATGCAATCCAGAATACTGATGCCATGAGGAAGGCGTTAGCCATAACCGCGTATATAGCACCGGCAATGGAGGCATTACGTAACCAGGAAATAGTAAGAATGTTATATAAAATAAAACCCGGCAACACCCTGATAAACAACATGTTAGGTGATTCATCTTTTTTTCTTGTAAGCTGGAATATATACAGAAAAGGAACCAGGGCAATCAGCATTATCAACCCGGTAGCTTTATCGTACCATGCCAGGCCACATAAAATTCCACCCAGTAAAGAAACTAACCATAACCTGTTTTTCATCCTGTTCATCCTTTTTAGCCTGGATTTTTTCTCTTAATAGTAAGGTAAACACCAGCCAGGATGCAAATTACTGAAATAATCATAAAGAGTGTAATATGCTCACCATCTGCGAACCCCCACAATGTTGATACTATCGGGGCAAGGTAAGTTACCGAGACAGCATATACTGGCGATGTCCTTAATATCAGTATATTAAAGAGACCTAATGCGATACCTGAACCAAAAATTGAAAGTATGGAGATAAAGCCAAGGTTACGCAGCCAGTTTTCAGTTTCGAGTGCTGGCCCAAAGTCACTTATAAGAAGAGAGACGCCTGCCAGAGGACCTATGATAAAAAATGCCAGTGATGTAATAACAACACCGTTGAGGTTTTTTATAAGGGTTACCTGGTTTGAACTTATGCCATAGAAAAAAGTAGCAAGAACGATAAACAATCCAAGCGGATCAAAAGAGAATGAACCCCTGTACAATAAACCGGCAGCACCTGCCAGTCCGATAAGTATTCCTGCAACCTGGCTCCACCTTGCTTTGCGGCTGTAGAGAAGTATGCCTATTAATAAAGTAAAAAGCGGAATTAGTGCATTAAGCATACCTGCAATTGAGCTGTCTATTCTCCTTTGAGCAAAAGGATACAAAAATGCAGGCAGGGCATTACCAATCAATCCTATTATTATTAGACTCAGTAGGTTATCCCTTTTTATTTTGCGAATATTGGCAATAGCTACAGGTAAAAGAAAAATATAACTGATAAAAATCCTGAGAGATGCAATCTGAATAGCATCAAAAGATCTAAGGCCTTTCTTCATAAGAATAAAAGATGTTCCCCAGATAAGGGACAGGAGAATAAGTATTGACCAGTTAATTAATTTATCCCTGAGCATAATGAGGACAAAAATAGCATTTTTCATACTTAAAGGTCAACAGTATATTATTTTGTGAATGCTTGGTTTTAATACACTAATAATAGTGGTTCACCATCTGTTATCAGGGTTTGGTGTAAAAAATATGCATATTTATTGAATTAAATCTCAGATAATTGCTTTTTGACCCGATTTTTTATAATTTTACCTTGTTACATAAGAATGGTAATAAACGTTATGTTTAAAACATTATTAAGCTTTAGGCTTAAATGATGCTTTTACTGTCCAAAAGCAATTTTTCCATTCTTTTCATGGCTGCCCCTGACAAAATAGTCAGGGGCTTCTGTTTTCAATATCATTTCACTGCATACAGGATTGCCTGAAATACAAAAATTTACTGATCCAGGTCCTGTCATAACATGATATAATATTAAATCTCAAATATTATCATGTAATTAAATTTCTATATTTATTAAATGATCTCTTTTACACCTTTTTGGGCATGATTTTAACTATCATGTTTTATAATAATAAGGATTTTACTATTATTGATAACTAATGCTATTACCTATGAAAAAATTCCCATCAATCAGTTCCATATTTATCCTTCTAGTGGCATTCTTAGTTACTTCATACTCCAAGGATAAGGACTTTCTTCTTTCTGATGATCTCAACCGGTCAGATGCGGCGGTATTTAAAGGGGCAAAAACCGGGGAGTACGTTTTAAGTGATATCGAACTACTGGGGAAGGCTATTTTTTTTGACAAGATTTCTATTCCCAACAAAACGTCTTGTGCTGATTGTCATGAACCAGAATATGGATTTACAGGACCTGACAGTGGTCAGAATCTTGCATCAGGCATTTACCGCGGTGCAGTGTCAAAACGAACCAGTAATCGTAAGCCACCGGTGAAGAATCAGGCAATCCGGCAGCGGACCAGGCTATAGGACCTTTCCTGAACCCGAAGTTGCTGAGAATGTAAATATTGATGAGTTGGGAGACCTTGGCCTTACGGAAGAGGAAGAGGAGGCTATTATGGCATTTATGGAGACACTTTCGGACGGTTATATAATAAAGTAAATTATTATTCTTCTTTTCTTTAAGCCCCCGGGCAGTTTTCCCGGGGGCTTCTTTGTTAATCTGTTAATCTTTGTTAATAAATGCTTTAAAATAGCTTTATTTTTTCTTTGCGGAATTTCTTTTTATATAATTTTAGCATTATTAAATAAAAGGTAATATTATGAAAAGAAAACTCTCTCTTGTATTAATTATACTTTTATCCCTTGCATTTTCTTCCTGCGAGGACCAGGAAGCGAGGATTGCCAAAAAGGCTGATAAGATACATAAAGTTATATTGACAGTTGATACACATTGTGATACACCCATGAGGCTGATGCGTTCAGGTTTTGATCTCGGGGTTAGAAATGAGGATGGCTGCGTTGATTTCCCCAGGATGAAGGAAGGAGGGCTTAATGCTGAATTCTTAGCTGTGTTTATCGGCCAGGGACCAAGGAATCCGGAAGGTTATAAAGGAGCATATGACAGGGCGGTGGAGACTTTCGAAAAAATATACGATAACGTGGAGAAAAATTCAGATATGGCTGAACTGGCCTTTACTGTAGATGATGCTTACCGTATAAGGAAATCAGGTAAACGCATTGCCTTTATTGGTATCGAAAATGGCTATCCCGTAGGTAAAGACCTTTCAAAGGTGGAAGAGTTTTATAAGCTGGGTGCAAGGTATATAACCCTTTCTCATTCTAGCAATAATGATATATGTGATTCATCAACCGATGAGGGTGGTGCAGAACATAATGGCCTTTCTGAGTTTGGACAACAGGTAGTAAAAGAAATGAACAGGCTGGGTATGATGGTAGATGTATCCCATATCTCTGATGAGGCATTTTATGATGTAATAGGAACAAGCACTTCCCCTGTTATTGCATCTCATTCATCCTGCCGTGCCCTGTGTGAGAGCCCGCGTAATCTTAATGATGATATGTTAATAGCCCTGAAGGATAATGGAGGCGTTATACAGATATGTATACTGAGTAACTATCTTAAGCAACCGGAACCAAACCCCGTTCTGGAGCAAAAGCTGAATGAGATAAGGGAGAAATATAATGATTTCGAAGGCCTGTCCGAGGAGGAGTTTGAAAGGGCCAGGAGGGAGTATTACGAGGTGAGGAATCAGTACCGTAAACTTGCCACAGTGGAAGATGCTGTGGATCATATTGATCATGTTGTTCAGTTAATTGGAATTGATCATGTTGGAATAGGCAGTGACTTTGATGGGGGAGGCGGTATAGAAGGGGTGATGGATGTGTCACAGATGAAAAACATTACCCATGAACTACTCAGGCGAGGTTATACCAGGAATGAAATTGAAAAGATATGGGGCAGTAACATAATGAGGGTATTGCGTGAAAACGAAAAGCTTGCTCAGGAAACAAGTGAAGAAGCAGGCACGTAATTAATTATGCTTTTTATCCTTAACCTTCGAGTACCTCAGTGATTTAATTATCCATGCGGGCAGGTTCTTCTCGGGTCGGCGCTTGCTAAGGTCGATATACCATCCGAGCTTTTTAATGATCGGTATTTTCAATGTCTCTACAAATTCGATCAGCGTACCGTCAGGATCTTCAATATAGGCAAAGTGACCTGCCGCTTCGCCCATGTCAAATCCTTTTACATCATGGCTTGTTTTGCTGTCAACAGTAAAGGCATGACCTTCCTTCAGGCAGTGCTCTTTGAGCTGGTCCATACCATTTACGTCATAGCAAAGGTGTATAAACCCGGGATCGCCCCAGAAGCGGTCTTCAAATATTTTGGCCGGTTTTCTGCCTTTAACGCTTATAAGTTCAATGACGCTGTCTCCAAATAACCGGCTGAAAGCACCCCTGAACGGTTTACTCTGCCTTAGTAAAACCCGCCTGAAAGTGTGATCACCTCCGGGCAGGTTAATGAAATCATTGAATATACCTGATTTGTCATATAAAACCTTATCGTAACCAAGTATTCCTGAATATACTCTGAGCGATCTTTCAATATCTGTCACACCTATCACTGCCCCGTATGATCCTCCGTTAACCTTTTTCTCATTCAGGAACCAGTCAGAGGCTTCAACAAATTGAAAAAGATTATTATAAGGATCTTTTATAAAGAATGTATTTCTGCCCATTGGGTCTTTATCCGGTTCACCAAGCACTTTTGCACCTTTATCTTTATAATTTTTAAGTGCCTCACCAATATTCTTGACTTTCATCTTGCATGCGAAAATACCCAGGTCACCTGTCAGTATTTCATTTTTAACTTCCTTTGGTTGCCTTCCCTTATATTGCCATATTTCAAATCCTCCGCCGCTTTGAAGGTTCATGGCCAGTACAGCATGTCGCATGCGTGGTTTACCGCCTGTGTAGGGAAGCATCAGCCCGGCTTCAGCCTCCTCTTCGAATATAGGTACATCCATACCGAAAAACTTCCTGTACCACTCCCATGCTTCATGGAGATTCTTAACCCCAACACCCATCTGCTGAATGCCACTGATAAGGTAATTTTTCATTGTGCTAATTATTCATTTCAATCTAAAAACCTGCGATACTTAATTTTTAATATCTAGTGAGATTTTATCCTGTATGCAAAATTAAAGAAAATTGATGGAAAAAACTTCCTTATAAACAACATTATTAGTTCTTTCCCACCTACAAGCACTTCCCTTTTGTTACGGTCTAAGCCCCTGAGTATCATCCTGGCAGCTTTTTCTGGGGATATCCCTCTGGTCTGCCCGGTATCCATTTTCCCATGTTTTTTGCCTGAAGCAGTTAATGCATTGACTGAGATATTTGTTCTCACCCTGCCGGGTATGATTACAGAAGCTTTTACATTATTTACCCTGTTCTCAATATGAAGGGTTTCAAAAAAACCGTGTAAGGCCTGCTTTGATGCAGAATATGCTGAGCGGAGCGGAAAACCAAAACGCCCGGCAATACTGCTTGTGGCCATTATATGTCCTGAACCCTGCTTAATCATATAGGGAAGCACTGCCTTACTCAGGGCAATAGTCCCAAAATAGTTGATTTCCATTATCTTCCTGTCAAGCCAGAGTGGTGTCTCTGTTATTTTTGCCCTCTGGCTTACACCCCCCAGGTTGATAAGTACATCTATACGCTTATGTTCTTCAAATTGTTCGGCCACTAAACGGTCAATATCACCTGTATCAGCAAGATCAAAGACCACAGTTCTGAGCACATGCATCTTTTCCAGGCACCTCTCTTCCACCTCTTTAAGTTCATCAGCTTTGTTTGATGAGGCTATAACCCTGGCGCCACGGTCTAGAAGCTCGTAGACAAGGGCTTTACCTATGCCTGATGAAGCGCCTGTCACCCAGAATATTTTGTTATTGTATTTCATTTTTCAACTTGCTGATATCATCCAACAGGCATGAATATTCTTCCCTTAACAGCCTGTATTCACTGTTTTTCCTGTTTACATATTTCCTAACCTTTATCCTTTCAAATAATTTCTGCCACATAAGGGTGTAATTCCATGCAAAAATTCCGGCCGGTATTATTAACAGAACAACAATAAGGGCTAACCACCACATGGGTATAAATAAAAAAGCAAAAACTGCATATACAGGTAAAAAAATTAAACCAAGTACCAATGATAAAACATACCTTATTGAGCCATGGAACATAATATCCTTGATATTTTTAAGTGGAAGTTTTGGGATTTTGTAAAAGATATAATTTAATATCCAGCCTGACAGGAACAGTGGAAACAGGGCAATAAGACCTGCAACAGCCAGTAAATGAAATACCAATCTTGGTTTTTTACGGTTCAGATGGTAATATCCTATGTTCAGTTTTTCTGTCAGCTCCCTGATCTTAAGGGTACGGCTGCATATTATTCTATACTGGGAAGGTTGCTCCTTCTTCAGTGACTCCATTTGTTTTATCAGCTTTTTATCCCTGCTTACTTTGGGATCTTTCCTGCAAGTACAGTATTTCCCGTTCACAATCTCCCTGATTTCATCAAGCGCTTCATAGTCTTTTTCTGACTCAATATGAACCATATATTTCTTCAGTTCAGTCGATAATCTGTCCCTGAAAGAATTATACGCTATCTGAGGATTTTCTTCGTATAGTGCCCTGTATTCTGCTACATCAATAGGTTTACCGTAAATAACGGTCAGGACAGACCTGAAACGGTGATAATCAGAAAAGTCAAGACCAACGGGGATAATCTTTAAACCCATTGTGAAGTTCTCAGACTCTTCAGTTTGCAGGGCTATCCTGAATATTCCCTTCTTGAGCTGTCTCAGTCGCCTGACACCTTCATGGTTACCTTCAGGCAGGATGACAATTGGTTTATTATTTTTCAGTACATCAATTGTTTTTCTGAATATATCACTGTTCTGCTTGAGGTTTTCATATCCATCCCTTATTCGATAAACAGGGAGTATCTTAAGGAAATAAAGTATGTAAGCGATCAACTTCTTTCTAAAAATATCAGCCCTTGCAAGGTACACCTGCTGGCCTGTTGTAGAACTTACTATAGCCATTGCATCCATAAGGGCATTCTGGTGATTTGGAGCAATTATTTTTGGAAAATTATCCTTTAGGTTTTCCCTGCCTATAACAATTACTTTCCTGTAATGTATGTTGTTATGCCAGATCTTTGCAATGAATTTCAGCAGGGCATAACCTGCAGAGGTTTTTTCAATATTATTCTTACCCATACCCTGTTTTTATCTTTCACCCCCTAAACAATTGTTATCTGTGTAGTTCAGGTGGTACTAATATTCATTTCAACCATCACAATATACTAAAATATCAGCTGTTTGATCATATTTCCATGAGTTTATCAAGATCGCGTCTTTCTTTCTTTGTAGGTCGCCCCAGGCCCTTATACCTGTACCTGGCAGTTGTTTTATTCTTCATATCCAGCTTTATCCTTTCTTGATCAGGAGTATTGTCCTCAATATAGTCGCTTACCAGTTTGGCCGATACCCTTGACGACGCGATTTCTTTGACCCTGTAAGTATATAATACCGGTGTTTTTTTTACCTGTATTATCTCGCCAGCTGTTATTTGCCTGGCAGGTTTTACAGGTATATCGTTTATTATTATTCTTCCCTTTTTACATGCTTCAGTAGCAATGCTTCTGGTTTTGTATATCCTTACCGACCACAGGAATTTATCAATTCTATTATCAGCCACTGTTTTCTTCACCATCATCCAGTGATTTTGCCTCTTTGTTATACTTTGTCATTGTCAGTTCGATGCCAATGGTACCGAACGACTTGATTATCTCCAGGGCCAGGTCAAGTCTTTTGCTTAATATTTTCTCTTCTTCATCTGTCAGTTTGCCCAGTACATAGTTTACCTGCCCGCCTGTCATGAAGTCATCACCTATTCCAAACCTCAGCCTTGCATAGTTGCCATGTCCCAGTATTATGTTTATATGTGCAAGACCATTATGTCCACCATCTCCACCTTTGGATCTCAGTCGCATAGACCCGAAGGGGACAGATAAGTCATCAACCAGCACAAGCAGGTTTTCTTCCGGGATCTTTTCTTTTCTCAGCCAGTACTTAACTGCATTTCCACTCCTGTTGACGAATGTTGATGGTTTTAGCAGGACAAATGTGCGTCCCCTGTATTTCAATGAAGCTACTGAGCCATAGCGCCTGTCAGAAAAAGCAACATTTGATGACCGGGCCCAGGCATCCAGTATTATGAATCCAATATTATGGCGTGTATTTATATACTCCTCACCAATATTACCCAATCCTGCAATTAAGTATTTCAAGGTATGGGGTTTTTGGGGTTAACAGATTGTGCTAGTTGCTTCCGGCTTCTCCCTTTACTTCTTCTTTTGCTTCAGTGCTTTCAGCTCCTTCTTCGGCCTCTTCACCTTCAACTTCACCTTCAGCTTCTTCTTCAACTACTTCAGGAATCTCCATCCCTTTCATTGCAAGTCGGGATGAAATAACAGCTACAACCATGGCTCTAGGAGGATCAAGTATTTCAATGTCGTCATAGTTGAGCTCATGTACTTTTATTGTCTGGCCTATGTCAAGGTCTGTAATGTCAATATCCAGTTTATCAGGCAGTTTGTCAATAAATCCTTTGATAGTCAGTCGCCTTCTTTTATGCCGTAATTTTCCTCCTGCTTTCAGTCCTGCTGACTCACCGGTAAGGTTAACAGGCACTATGACAGTCACAGGCTGATCATCGAATACCTCCATAAAGTCAATATGTGATATCCTGTCAGTAACAGGGTGGAACTGAATATCTTTAAGTACGCCTTTATACTTTTTACCATTTATATTAATGGTAACAACATAAACATTAGGTGTGTATACCAGTTCTTTAAAATTATTCTCATGTGAATAAAAGTGTATCGTTTCTTCACCTCCATACATTACGCATGGCACATTTCCTTCATTCCTGAGTTTCCTGGTTTCTTTTTTCCCTGTTTGTTTTCTTTGCTCGGCAATAATTTCGAGAGTTCTCATTTGTCTTCTTTTGTTGTGCTACTCAAGATCATATTTTAACGATCTCCCATCACACGTTTGGCAATAAATATTTAAGTAAAAATTTGGCCTGCAAATATAGAATAAATACTGTTAAAAAACAAAGCCCGTACTAATAGACTCGTTATGGTATACAGCATCTATTGTTTCAGCGAATAACTTTGCAACAGAGACTACTTCAATTTTGGGGGAAGGCTTTACATTTGGGATTGAATCAGTAACAACGAGCTTTTCTATTGGTGATTTTTCTATTCTTTCGTAAGCGGGACCTGATAATACAGGATGTGTAGCAAAGGCGTGAATACTTTTAGCCCCGTTGTCTCTTATTATCTGAGCAGCGAGTGTAAGGGTTCCTGCAGTATCAACCATGTCATCAATAATAATAACATTTCTGTCTTTCACTTCACCAATAATTGATATTTCCTCTACTATATTTGGTTTTTTCCTGAGTTTATAGCTAAGCACCATTTCTGATTGGAGGTGGCGTGAATAGGCATTAGCTCTTTTTGAGCCACCCATATCGGGGGCTGATATTGTAATATTGCTCAGGTTCATCTCCTTAATGTAATTGGCAAATATAAACGAAGCATAGAGGTGATCTACCGGAACACTGAAAAATCCCTGTATCTGATCGGCATGAAGGTCGAGTGTCATCACCCTGTCTACACCTACTGATTCAAGAAGATCAGCAACCACTTTGGCACCTATTGACACCCTGGGCCTGTCTTTCCTGTCCTGGCGAGCCAGACCAAAATATGGCATTACAGCTATAACTTTGTAGGCAGATGCTCTTTTAGCTGCATCGATCATCAGAATCAACTCCATAAGGTTATCAGCAGGAGGGAATGTAGACTGAACAATGAATACAGAGCAACCTCTCACTGATTCATCAATACGAGGCTGAAATTCGCCGTCACTGAACTCTGTTACACTGCTTTCTCCCAATCTTACTCCAAGGTGCTTGGCAATATTTTCAGCAATATATCGTGAGGCGCGGCAGGAGAATATCTTCAAAGGGGATTTTCCGTTCATTTTAGAGGGTTTCGGTTTTAGTAACAGGTTTTACCCTATCTGCAAAACTACAAAAATCATAATTACCTTAAGGTCGCTTTTCAAAAAAAGTTAATGTTTCTTCAATATATTTTAATATGTCTTCACGGCCTTCCTTAGTAAGGACTGAGCTAATAAATGTAGGAGGAAGACTTTCCCAGGTCTCAAGCATCAGTTTATCGTGAACAGTCAGGTTTCTTGTAAGCCTGCTGCTGTTTATCTTATCTGATTTTGTAAATATCCTGGCAAAGGGTATTTCGTTCAAACCAAGGAATTTCATAAAATCATAATCTGATTTGAATGGTTCATGCCTGGAGTCAATCAGGACAAACAGGGAAACCATGTTTTCTCTTTTTGTGATGTATTCAGCGATAAATCCTGACCATTGCTTACGGGATGATTTTGACACTTTTGCATAACCGTAACCAGGAAGGTCGGCAAGGTACCAGGTTTCATTAATAATAAAATGGTTGATAGTCTGAGTTTTACCTGGCGTGGATGAGATCTTCGCCAGCTTTGTTCTTCCGGCAAGCATATTAATCAGTGACGATTTGCCTACGTTCGACCTGCCAATAAAAGCATATTCCGGCCTGTCAGCCTCAGGGCAGTCATTTAACTTTGTGCTGCTTTTAATGAATCTGGCTGACCGGATAATCATTGTATTATTTTATTTTTGAGAGAAACCGCTTTTCGTCTATTATATACCTTTTATGTATGCCCTCGCCCACTGTGTCTGTTTCCCTTAAAACTTTTACCTTAAAAGTGAGCTGGTTGCCTTCCCTGCCTGTAAATATGCTTATGCATTTTATCTCTTCACCAACAGGAACAGCTTTCATATGTCTGATGTCCAGGGATATACCTACTGTGCCAAATCCTTCTTCAAGGAATGGTTGTACAAGTTCCATGGATGCTTTTTCCATTAACGCCACCATGGCCGGTGTGGAGTACACATCCAGGAGGCCTGAACCGTAGACCCTTGCAGTGTCAGTATCTTTTACCCTTGTTTTGAGTTCAATCTTTTCTCCCTCTGCAATCGGAATACTCATTAGTACATGTTATTATAAGGTAATTTTATCCTTTTCGTTATTACCTTCTGATTCCTGAACCTTGTTGAATAAAGTGCAATAATATCAATATATCCTTTCCCCTTTTCAGCATCGGGCCTCAGTTCAACATAACCCATGCCGGAAGATGTTGTGATATCCTGGCATTTATCAGGGTCGAAAGCTCCGTCTATAAGTGATCCCCTGTAAAACCTTACGTTTACTGATTCATTACTCAGCTTGGTGAACATTCTCAGAACACCTGATTTGGTATCTGTCAGGTCCCTTATATTATGCTCAATGGTGGGGTATGTTTCCGCATCCCTGCCATCGGGTAGGTATTCTTTCAGACCCTGTAACCTGAGACCGTTTTTATAGGGGATAGTGGCCTGAACCCGGCCTGTCTTGTAATATTTAGTCTGTATCCCATGTATCTTATCGTTTTTATAGGGAGTTGCACGGTATACTTTACCCTCCGGGTAATACCATTTGGCAGTATCTTCCTTCAGTCCATTTTCATACCATATCGTCCTTTTCAGCCTGCCATCATCGTAATAGTTACGGCAGATACCGTTTCTTACATCATTTTCGAAAGTTACTTCCTTGACAAGCTTTCCTTCGTTATAATACTTCTTAACCTGGACTTTATTCCCGGTTTCTTCTTTATCTTCCTTAGCATCTTTATTATTGCCAGAGCTCTGACAACCGGCTACCAGTGTGACAACCAATGCCAGCAGAAATATCCTGTTTATCATTATTATATTGATTTTAACTGCTTATTTTTCAAAATTTTCCCTTATATAAACCTCAAGTATTCTGGCTGCCGGGGCAGGCCTGATACCTATTCCTTTCATTAAGGCTGGTATAAGCACTGTTTCACCTTTAACCAGATTCATACTCTTATCTTCCCATTCCAGCATTGCACTTCCATGGACGCAAATGTATATAACAAAGCTGTCAATAAGTGAATAATCCTTGATGATGGCTTGATCCAGCTCTATGATATTCGTTGTAAAATATTTACAGTCAATAATATTTACAGTCCTGTTCAGTTCGGGTTCTGCCTTTGTTTTATACGACTCATAGGTATTATAGTCGATGGCATCCACTGCCAGTTCGGTATGCAGCTCACGTGGTTTACCATCAAGGCCATTCCTGTTCCAGTCCCATATCCTGTAGGTGATATCTGATGTCTGTTGTATCTCGGTTAGCATTACTCCTTTGCATATAGCATGAACACGTCCTGATGGTATGAAGAAAACATCCCCGGGTTCAGGTTTTTCTATATTCAGTATTTCAGCAATATTACCCTTCTCCAGGGATTCAATATAAAATTCTTTTGTCATTTCCCTTTTAAAACCGGTGTATATCTTTGCATCGTCGTCTGCTTCCAGGACATACCACATTTCGGTTTTTCCATAAGCATGGTGTCTTTCCTTAGCTATATCATCAGGGGGATGGACCTGGATTGAAAGATCATCATTGGCGTCAATAAGCTTAATCAGGAGGGGAAATTCCCTGCCAAATTTTTCAAAGATTTCTTCTCCCACCAGGTCTCCCATGTATACCTCGATTATCTCTTCGAGGTTATTCCCTTCAAGAAAACCGTTTGCCACCAGGGAAATATCACCCTGTACACCTGATAGCTCCCAGCTTTCACCTATCTTAGATCCTTCCTTTGCATTTTTCCCGTATTCTTTTAACAGCCTGTTGCCACCCCAGACTCTTTCTTTCAGGATTGGTGAAAACTTAAGGGGATATAAGTTCGTCATAAAAGAGTGATATGTTTAATCATTAACAGAAATTAGTATTTTTGATTAAATTATTGCAGACAAAAGTAATAAAATATGTTGATTGTAGGAATTGCAGGTGGTACGGGGTCAGGTAAAACCACAGTTACAAGAAAGGTAATGGACCTCCTGGGCGACGAAAATATGATAATGATACCACAGGATGCTTATTACAAGGACAACAGGCATTTGCCACTTGAAGAAAGGCAAAAAATTAATTTTGATCATCCCGGTTCCATCGAATTCAGCCTGCTAAATAAACATATTGATGATCTTTCCCGTGGGCATACTGTGCAGATGCCCCAGTATTCGTATATTACATGCACAAGGGCTGATAAATATATCCCTATTGAACCAGCCAGGGTCATAATAATTGAAGGTATACTTGTTTTGACAAATGCAGAACTCAGGGGGAAAATGCGAATAAAAGCCTATGTTGATGCTGACCCTGATGACCGGCTTGCAAGGGTTATTAGCAGGGATATTGAAGAGCGGGGCCGCAATATAGAGATGGTGCTGAAAAGATATTATGATACGGTTAAGCCCTCGCACCTGCAGTTTATTGAACCGACAAAAAGATATGCAGATATAATTATTCCAAGAGGGGGAGAGAATGAAGTTGCAATTGAGATGCTAGTATCTGCAATTGAGAAATATTTGAACTCCTAAAATAATATAGGTTAAGGCTGAGGCTAAGGCTAAAGATTATTAACAGCCTACGGCGGTATCTTTGAAAATAAAAAATGAAACTAATCCAGATGAGGTTGGCTAGTTAGCCCCGAGTTCGTGGCATTTGTTTCCAATAATTCATTATTCCTTGATTTAGCCAGAACATGCGATGGCAACTTTAATCAAATTTATTTACCTTAGCCTTAACCTTAACCTTAACCTTAACCTTAACCTTAACCTTAGCCTTAGCCTTAACCTTAACCTTAACCTAATATAATTCCGTGACCTATGAAATTACTTAATGACATCAACCCCGCGAGAATCTTATTTCTTGATATTGAAACGGTTCCTATGGTTTCATCCTTTGAGGAGATGAGCCCCGGATTCCAGGCATTGTGGGATAAGAAATCCTCGTATTTCAGAACCGGGGAACAAAGCGCAGGTGATGTTTTTGAGCGGGCAGGTATATATGCTGAATTCGGGAAAATAATATGTATTTCAGTTGGTTTTATTGCAGGCCAGGGAAATAGTATGTCTTTAAGGCTTAAATCATTTTACAGCCATAATGAGAAAGAGCTACTGGAAGATTTTTCGGTGATGCTCAATAATTTCAGCACAAACAAGGAGGCAATGCTGTGTGCCCATAATGGTAAGGAATTTGACTATCCCTACATAGCAAGGCGTATGATAATAAATGGTTTGAGAATCCCGGCTGTTCTGGATAATGCAGGGAAGAAACCATGGGAGATAAACCTTCTGGATACAATGGACCTTTGGAAATTTGGTGACTATAAAAACTATACCTCACTTGAACTTCTCGCTCTCCTTTTGAATGTTCCTACTCCCAAGGATGATATTGATGGCTCAATGGTTGCTGATACATACTGGAAGGGGAATGACCTTCCAAGGATAGCAAGGTACTGCGAAAAAGATGTTATTGCTCTTACCCAGGTTTTCCTGAAGTTCAGGAATAATAATACTATTCCCCCGGAAAAGATAGAATCTGTGACACGTTTTGATGATTAAGCCGGGAAATTATCCCTCAGCAGTTTAATTATCAGTTCAGGTTTCTCAGCATGTATCCAGTGGCTGGAGCCAGGCACTTCGATTATTTCAGCTGCCGGGAAAAGTCTCTGTATGGGACCGTAATCGCTTTCACTTATATAATCAGAATCCATAGCTCTGAGGAAAAAAACGGGAAAACCACTTACAGGGTCAACTTCTCCCTGACCCGGTATTTCGAATCCGTCAAAAATATTTTCCAGGTTATCATAAAGGTTACGGGGGTTAAGCTTCCACTCATAGACCCCCTTATTATTTCTATGCAGGTTCTTTAATAAAAAATTCCTCACTTTCACTGAGGAAGTTATATCCCTGAAAATATTGTCTGCCTCTTCCCTGTTTTCAAATAATGAAGGGTCAGTCTCGCTCATTTCTTTCAGTACGCGGCTATGCATACTGTCAGATATGGTATGTTCAGGCCCTGTTCTGAAAGGGGATATATCTATAATTACAAGACCTGCAAGCATATCAGGCCATTGCCTGGCGAAGAATGACGCCGTTTTACCACCCATGCTATGCCCCACCAGGACAAATTTATGTATATCGAGTCTCTGCACCAGTTCAAAGAGGTCTTCACTCATTGAAGGGTAGGTATGAACTGGATTATGGGGCGATTTGCCATGATTCCTGAGGTCAGGTAATATTATCCTGTAGGTATCTGATAATGAATTAGCTATAGAGACCCAGTTATCAGATGACCCATATAAACCATGCAGTATTACAAAGGGAAAACCTCCCCCGTATTCCCGGTAAAATAGCTCCATTGTGTAATATTATGATTTTATTATTTTACCAGCAATCTTTTGTACATGCCGATTGTGTTTTGCAGGCCATAATACAGGGCATCAGATATCAGGGCATGGCCTATTGAAACCTCTTTCAGCCAGGGTATATTCTCTGAGAAATATTTCAGGTTATCCAGGTTGAGGTCATGGCCTGCATTAAGATCCAGTCCCAGGTCCCTTGCTGCTTCAGCAGCTCTGATAAAAGGGGCAATGGCTTTTTCAGGATCGGACGGGAATCCCGAGGCATATGGCTCAGTATAAAGTTCAACCCTGTCACATCCTGTATTTACTGCTGCTTCTATCCTGGAAATATTAGTATCAATAAATATTGAAGTACGGATACCCTTGTCTTTAAAAACAGCAATCACGTCTTTAAGAAAGTCACCATATTTAACGGTATCCCATCCTGCATTTGATGTAAGGGCACCCGGTGGATCGGGAACAAGCGTTACCTGGTGGGGTCCTACCTCACATACAAGGCTAATAAATTTATCTGACGGATATCCTTCAATATTGAATTCAGTTTTTATATCAGGTCTTATTGTCCTGACATCTTCATAGGTTATATGCCTTTCATCGGGCCTGGGATGAAGGGTTATTCCATCAGCCCCATACCGTTCACATTCTATTGCTGCCCTGTGTACATCCGGGATATTTCCTCCCCTGGCATTTCTTATAGTAGCTATTTTATTGATATTAACACTTAATCTTGTCATGATTATTTCTGTTTATACAAATTTTCATATAAGAAATGAATTAAACAACAATAAACATTTTTTTCAGTACTTTAGATGTGTCATATTAATAATATCGTAAGAACAAGGAATAACAGTGTTAGCAAAAGAACTTATATCCGAAGTAATATCTGAACTAAGAACCTCTGATACCGGCCAGACGGCTCTTAACTGGATGGAGGTTTTCCGTATATCACATTTACCCATAGTAAATAATCTTGAATTCCTTGGCCTTATTTCAGATACCGATATTTATGATCTGAATGATTCTGAACAGCCTATTGGTAATCATAACCTGTCATTAATAAAGCCCTTTGTTAGACTCGATCAGCATATTTTTGATGTAATAAGCCTGGCTGCAAGGCTCAAACTCTCTGTTGTACCCGTTCTGGATGATCATAACCATTACAAAGGTGTAATTATGGTAACTGACCTGATTGCAGAGCTTGCAAAGATGTCATCCCTGAATGAACCGGGCGGGCTGATAGTACTTGATATTTTGCAAAATGATTATTCCCTGTCGCAGATAGCCCAGATAATTGAGAGTAATGATGCAAAGATTCTGAACCTGTATATTTCATCTCCTCCTGATTCCACCAGGATGGAGGTGACCATTAAGCTCAATACCAATAACCTGATGCCTATAATCCGAACATTTGAACGTTTTGAGTACGAAGTAACAGCATGGCATGGTGATGAAGATGATATGAATAGATTCTATTCTGACCGCTTCGACGCCTTCATGCGTTACCTGGATATTTAAAAAATCATTATCAATGCTTAAAGAAATTGCAATTTTCGGGTCTGACAATGGTAAAACCACGGCTGGTTGTTTAACTAATATCCTGTCAGTTCTGAAACCTCATGATTTAAATATACTACTGCACGAAAACCTGGCAAAAGTTGTTGATCAGGGCTCTTACAGGATATTCAAGAACCTTTATAAAGAGAATATTATACCCGATCTTGTTCTTAGTGTGGGAGGTGACGGTACATTCCTTGAGACTGTCCTCCAGGTGAAAGATTCGGATATTCCAATTGCCGGTGTTAATGCCGGCAGGATGGGTTTTCTTGCCAATATACATGATGATATAACCGGGTCGCTCGAAAAAATAGTCAGACGTGAATATACTGTTATCAACCGTCATCTAATAGAACTTACCGAACCATTCGGTATCCTTGGTTCATCAAATGTAGCCCTAAATGATATAACTATACAGAAAGCCGATCTTAATATGATAAGTGTTAAAGTATTCGTTGATGATCTGTACCTGAATACCTACTGGGCGGATGGACTGATAATATCAACAGCTACAGGATCAACTGCATATAATATGAGTACCGGTGGCCCTATCCTGTCCCCCGCTGATGAAAGCATCATTATCTCACCATTATCACCGCATACACTCAGCGTCAGGCCTATAGTTCTTCCAGGCACCAGCAGACTTCGTATGGAGGTTGAAGGCAGAAGCCCAGAATACCTGGTAACCTGTGATTTCAGATCAGTACGATTGCCGTTCTTCAGACAGCTGGCTATATCAAAGGCTGACTATACAGTTAAGACTATCAATGTGCAAGGCCAGGATTTTTTCAGTACCCTGCGAAACAAGTTAATGTGGGGTGCTGACCGCAGAAATTGATTGCCATTTTCATAAATTCTTTTAGGATTGTTATTTTTGGATTATTATATTTGTATAAGTAATAATAGATACACATTACTATGAAAAGGGTTTTCCTGCTACTGTTTTTCTTTATTTTATTATATCCGGTTGCCAGCGGACAGTTGTGGAAACTTCGACGATATGAAATATTTGGAGGAATAGGTACTGCCCAGATATTTGGAGATATCGGGGGTTTTACTATTGGAGAAAATGCATTGGGATTCAAAGACCTGATGATTACCCAGACACGCTTTAATATAAAAGCAGGGATGCGTTATAGAGTTTTTGAAAAGGTAGGAATTTCTATCGATCTCGACTATGGTTATATGCATGCTTCAGATATTAAAGGAAGCAATGTTGCAAGAGGTTTCGAGTCCACCACATCATTATTTGAACCCATCTTCAAAGGTGAATACTATTTCCTGAAAAATGACGCTGAAAGCAGCTACAGATTTATCAAGGGCGACCAGATTATCAGTTCTGTATTGGCCCGGCTCGATGGTTATGTCTACGCAGGACTGGGACCGGTTTTCTATAAAGTGAAACCAAATGATGCCCTCGCTGACCGTGATCTAAAAACCTCCGGCGTGGCACTGACAATACCTGTTGGCTTAGGGATTAACTATGTGTTTTCACCGAATTCTATGATCGGTTTTGATTTTGGATTAAGATATACAACATCAGATTATATTGACGGCTATACCTCGCAATATTCAAGACGTAATGACGTTTATTACTTTATAACCTTCGTTTATACCTATAAACTGAAAACATCAGAAAGAGGATTACCAACATTTAGAAAGTAATAAATACGGAATATTGTTTTACATGAAGAGGTACTTTGTGGTTATTTCTCTATTTGTTTTTATTATCCCTCTGAACGCTCAGAGGGATTCAGATTATGGAGTTTTCGGAGGAGTTTCTTACTATATGGGCGATATTAATCCGGAAAAGTTCTTTTATGGACCATCTCCTGCCCTGGGAATTATCTATCGGTATAATTTTCATCCCAGGCATGCCTTGAGAACAAATTTTTTCTACGGAAGTATCAGGGCAAATGATCTCGACTTCAATAATAATTACCAGCAAACCCGGGCTGAATCATTTAATGCTTCGATATTCGAATGGGCAGTTCAGTTTGAATTCAATTTTTTGCCCTATACAACAACAGGTAAATGGTGGGATTATTCACCATATTTTGCTCTTGGAGCAGGATTGTGCCTTACAAGTGGCGACAAACTGACCTGTACTCCTGTTATCCCTATTTCGGTTGGACTAAAAGTAAATATTTATAAAAATCTGGGATTAGAGCTAGAATATGGCGCTCGTAAAACATTTTATGATAACTTTGACGGCTTAACCGATAATATAAACTCTGATCATCATACCTGGACCCATAATAATGATTGGTATATGTTTACAGGAGTGACGTTTACGTGGAAAATGTTCCATAATATGCTAAGTTGCCCGGCTTATGATGAGTATAAGGATAAAAAAAGAAAGAACAGATAATGTCTCTTAAAGACAACATAGATTTAAACCGCTTGCCTAAACATGTTGCCATCATAATGGATGGTAATGGTAGATGGGCTGTGCAGAGAGGTAAGGACCGTAACTATGGTCATAAAAAAGGAGTTGACGCGGTAAGGGAGATTATTGAAACCGCTGCTGAACTGGGCATTAAATACCTTACACTATATGCCTTCTCAACTGAAAACTGGAACCGGCCATGGGAAGAAGTGGAAGCACTGATGGAACTGATGGTCAATTCATTGAATAATGAAACAAAAAAACTCATCGATAATAATATCATACTGAAAATTATTGGTGATATTGACAGGCTCTCAGACGAAGTAAGAAAAAGCCTGGATTATACCCTGGAAAAAACATCCAGGTGCAATGGAATGACCCTGATTGTTGCACTGAGCTACAGCTCAAGGTGGGAAATGGTGAAAGCGGTAAGGGATATATCATATAAAATAAAAGAAGGGAAAATCGATCCTGCCAATATTGATGATAAGATATTTGAGAATTACCTTACAACCAGGGATATACCTGATCCCGAATTGCTTATCAGAACAAGCGGTGAAGTGCGTATCAGCAACTTTCTTCTATGGCAGATTGCATACAGCGAGTTATACTTCACTGAAACACTTTGGCCTGATTTTGGTAAAGAAGAATTATATAAGGCATTGATTGAATATCAGAAAAGAGAGAGAAGATTTGGAAAAACAAGTGAACAGGTGCATGAAAAGTAGAACTGATATGTTAAGAAGATTTTCAGTATTGCTGACAGCAATTATAATTTTGGCCTCACCCGTAAAAATACTGGCCCAGGAAGATATAAGGATCTTGGACTATATGGATCCGGCTGAATATGTGGTTGGAGATATAACAGTGTCGGGCGTCAAATATCTTGACATAAATGCTATAGTTGGACTATCAGGTATCAGGAAATATTCGAGGATACTTGTGCCGGGGGACGTAATAACCCAGGCTGTCCAGAAACTATGGGGCCAGGGCCTGTTTTCTGAAGTAAAAATAACAGCAACGGATATTAAATCCGATACAATATTCCTGGATATATACCTTGGAGAAAGATCACGTATATCATCTGTAGAGTATTTTGGAGTTAAACAGAATGAAATACAGAATATTGTTGAGAAGGTAAACCTTATGAGCGGAAGCCAGGTTACTGACCATATACTGTCAAATACAAAATCAATAATCAAGGATCATTTTGTTGAAAAGGGATTTCTGAATACTGAAGTCAGAATAATCCAGAAAGACGATCCCGTAAACCCCAATAGCATAAAATTAAATGTGCATATTGATAAAAATGAAAGGGTGAAGATTAGCGATATTGTCTTCGAAGGTAACAAAGCATTCTCTGATAAAAGACTCAGAAGAGTGATGAAAAATACTAAGAAGAAGAATCTCAATATTTTCAAGTCTTCAAAATATGTTGAAGATATGTATGAAGAGGATAAGGAAAGCCTTCTTACTTTCTTTAATGAAAACGGGTACCGCGATTTCAGAATAATCAATGATACCATTATGAATGAGTCTGAAGACAGAGTCGTGATGGCTATCATGGTGGATGAGGGTGATCAGTATTATTTTGGTAATATAGACTGGGTGGGTAACAGCATATATCCCAAAGGATTGCTTTCCGAGGTCCTTAACATTAATGAGGGAGATATTTATAACCAGACACTGCTCAATGACAGACTGACCTATGATGAAGATGCTGTGTCATCACTTTACCTTAATACAGGCTACCTCTTCTCAAGCCTGGTACCTGTTGAGACAGATGTCGAGAATGATTCTATCGACCTGGAAATAAGGATACAGGAAGGTGAACAGGCAACCCTTAACAATGTAATTATAAAAGGGAATAACCGTACTAATGAACATGTGGTAAGGCGCGAACTGTATACCATGCCAGGAGACCTTTTCAGTAAAGATGCTATTATGCGGTCGGCTCGCCAGATAGCCGTCCTTGGTCATTTCGACCCTGAAAAAATTAGCCCTCAGCCCCTGATGAACCCGGCAGAAGGTAATGTCGATCTTGAATATGCACTTGAAGAAAGAGCCAATGACCAGTTTGAAATATCAGGAGGCTGGGGTGCAGGTATGCTGGTTGGTACCTTGGGAGTGAGGTTCAATAATTTTGCAATGAAGAACTTCTTCAAGCCTTCGGAATGGAGACCTTATCCCAGTGGTGACGGTCAATCACTGAGCCTCAGGGCACAGTCGAACGGCCGGGTGTACCAGTCATATAATATTTCGTTTGTGGAACCATGGCTGGGTGGAAAAAACCCCAATACATTCTCTGCTTCAGCTTATCGTTCACTGATGACTAATGGAGATAAAAGAGGTGTGGAAAGCAGGCAGTCTATGGTCATCGATGGTGTAACAATAGGTCTCGGTAAACGCCTGGAATGGCCTGATGATTTTTTCAGCCTGTATGCTGAACTGGGATACCAGAGATACAACCTTAATAATTATTCATATTATAACTTCCTGTTCAGGAACGGCGTGGCTAACATGCTTTCCCTGACAACAAGATTCACGAGATTCTCAACCGCACCAAGTCTTATATATCCCCGCAGGGGATCCTCTTTCACCCTCTCATTGCAGTTAACCCCTCCTTATTCAGTAATCAACGGGAAAGACTATTCCAACGTCACCGACCAGGAAAAATACAAGTGGATAGAATTCCATAAATGGGTGTTCAAGGGAGATTATTATTATGAGCTGTTTAATAAATTTGTGCTCAATACAAGAGTATCATTCGGTTATCTTGGTCATTATAATAAGGACATAGGACCGGCTCCTTTCGAAAATTTCTACCTGGGGGGAGACGGTATGACTGGATATAGCTTTTATGGTCGTGATGTGATAGCTCTGAGAGGATACGAAAATGGAAGCCTGACACCAACCATTGTAAAAGATAATAAAACTGTTTATGTGGGAAATGTGTATTCAAAACTTACTTTCGAGTTCAGGTACCCCCTGACACTGAACCCACAGGCTACAATTTATGTACTGACCTTTCTTGAAGCAGGAAATGCATGGTACGAACTTAAAGAATTTAACCCTTTCAAAATGCACAGATCGGCAGGAGTGGGTTTGCGTGCAAACCTGCCTATGTTTGGCCTGCTGGGTATTGACTGGGCTTACGGTTTTGACCCTGTACCCGGACGTGACGTACATGGGTCACAATTCCATTTTGTAATGGGACAGCAATTTTGATAATTAAAATTATTAGTCATGAAGAAAATAACTTTACTTTTTACAGCTTTGATATTTCTGGCGGGCATAGCCTCAGCCCAGAAATATGCTTTTGTCGATACAGAGTATATCCTCAATAACATCCCATCATATAAGGCAGCACAGGAAAAACTCGATGAACTGTCAAAAGGATGGGAACAGGAAATATCCGATGCCTATAATATGGTGGAAGAGATGTATAAAAACTACCAGAATGAAGTGGTCTTGCTGTCACGTGAAGCAAAAATAAAGCGTGAAGAAGAAATCATTAATAAAGAGCAGGAAGCTAAAGAACTTCAGAATAAGTACTTTGGCGTTGAAGGTGAACTGTATAATAAACGACAGGAACTGATACAACCTATACAGGATGAAATCTATAATGCAGTGAAACAAATAGCAGCCGATGGTAATTATGCAGTCATATTCGATACCTCTGCAGGAATGAATATGCTGTATACTGACCCAAGGTATGACATTAGTGATGAAGTACTTGAAAAATTAGGTTATAAGAATTAATTAATTACTTTTGCAGGGTTAAAATCAAATAATAAAAGAGAACAATGAAAAGACTAATTGGATTACTGGCATTGGCGATGATTTTTTCTTTTGGCCAGAATGCAACAGCTCAGAATTTTAAATTCGGACATATCGATTCTGATGAGCTATTCTCGTTAATGCCGGAGAGGGACACAATAATTACTCAAATGCAGGCACTGCAGACCGAACTGCAAAATACACTTGAGATAATGCAGGTTGAATACAACAATAAGCTCAATGATTATACAAAGGATGTTGATAAATTATCGGATCTTGTACGTCAGACAAAAGAAGAAGAGTTATTGGGACTGCAGCAGAGAATAACGAATTTTCAGCAGAATGCCGACCAGCAGCTTCAGAATAAATCAGGGGAGCTTATGCAGCCGGTTATCCAGAAAGCTGAAAAAGCTATTAAAGATGTAGCCAGAGAAAATGGTTTTACATATATCTTTGACCTTTCACGCGGACCGATCATCTATTTTGATGAAACAAAAAGTGAAAATATACTGGAAAAGGTTAAAACCAGACTTGGCATACAGTAATTATTATTAAAAAATACAGGTGACCATCCATGGAGGATGGTCATTTTTTCATTATGAACAGCCTGAATAATAAACCTGTTGGTGTATTCGACTCTGGCGTTGGCGGACTGACGGTGGCTCATGCCATTAAGCAGATCCTGCCCGATGAGGCACTGGTCTATTTTGGCGATACTGCCCATCTGCCTTACGGTGATAAATCTGAAGGAGCAATAATTAACTATAGCCGGAGAATTACTGATTTCCTGATCGGACATGGTGCTAAACTCATTCTTATAGCATGTAATTCCGCTTCTGCCTCGGCTTATTCAGTCCTGAAGGAGGAATATGGACAAAAGGTTTTATTGCTCGATGTCATAAGCCCTGTAATCGACTATATTGCAACCAAAAATTATTCCAGGGTTGGTGTAATTGGAACTAAAAGAACAATAACCAGTGGTACTTATGAAGCGGGTTTCGCTGAGAAGTCACCGGGAACCGATGTTGTATCTCTCGCGACACCACTCCTCGTCCCGATGATTGAAGAAGGATTTATTTTTGATGATATATCAAATGCCATCATCCGTACCTATCTCTCCGATAAAAAACTTGAAGGTATACAATCACTGGTGCTGGGCTGTACCCATTATCCCCTGATAAGGAATCAGATAAGCAAGTTTTATAATTTTGATATTGAAGTGGTAGATTCGGCAAAGGTTGTGGCCCTTGAGTTGCGGGAAATGCTGGAAGAGAATAAATTGCTGAACACGGGAGAAAAAAGAACGCAAGATAAATTCTTTGTCTCCGACTTTACAGCCTATTTCGAGAAAATAGCCAGAATGTTTTTCGACGGTGGTGATATTAACCTTACCGTGGCCGATATCTGGAACTGACCTGTCATCCTGAGAGAGCACAGCGACCGAAGGATCTGAGCGTTGCTACTGGATCATTCCAATTAGGCTCGCGTCAGCGGGCCAATTACGCGAGCAAAGCGAACAGGTTACGCGACCGCAGGGAGCCGGTTACGCGAGCAAAGCGAGCAACATAATTAAAAACATGACCAAAATCATGTTTAAAAAAAGTGATAAATGTTGAATTTTCACAAATGAATTTGCTTAATTTTGCAATAATTAGGAACTGCAACATTTTGGAGTATCGAAACTAAAAGGAAAGGCATACTTAAATCTTCCCGATGCATATGAAAATCAGAGGTCTTCGTATGCATTTATTTTTGGACCTTATTGAACTGTTCTTTTAAATTGAATATAAATCATAAATATGAGTAAGAGCGAGCGTGTCATCGAACGAGAAGAAGTAGTCATACGTTTCTCAGGAGATTCGGGTGACGGAATGCAGCTTACCGGAACTTTATTTTCCAATACCTCGGCCCTTTTTGGTAACGACCTGTCAACCTTCCCGGACTATCCGGCAGAGATACGGGCTCCGCAAGGGACAGTGGGTGGAGTATCAGGTTTTCAGGTACATGTAGGGCATTCAGAGGTGTATACACCGGGTGATTATGCAGATGTCCTTGTTGCTATGAACCCTGCAGCAGTAAAAGCAAATGCTAAGTTTATCCGCGAGGGAGGTACAATTATTATTGATGAAGATAATTTTACCGAGAAAAACATTAAAAAAGCGGGTTATGAAAATGATCCTGTAAAAGAGGATAAGCTTGATAGGTATAATCTTATCTCAGCACCTATCACTACAATGGTCAAGGAAACCCTTAAAGATCATGGACTTGATCCTAAAACGGTTATACGCACCAAGAACATGTTTGCACTCGGTATGGTTTATTGGTTGTTCGGACGCGACCTTGAATATACCGAGAAATATTTAAAAAGTAAGTTCAGTAAACGACCACAGATTATAGAAGCTAACTCCACAGTATTGAGGGCAGGATATCACTACGCCGAGACTATTGAAGCCATGACCCCTATCTATAAGGTCAGTCCTGCCAGCATTGAAAAGGGTTTATATCGTACTATTGACGGCAATACTGCTACATCCTGGGGTTTTCTTGCTGCTGCTGAAAAGGCAGGCCTTGGACTGTTTATAGGATCATATCCCATCACTCCTGCCACAGGCATACTGGAAGCTCTTGCTGCCAGGAAAGACCTGGGGGTAAAAAGCTTCCAGGCTGAAGATGAGATTGCTGGCATATGTAGCGCTATAGGTGCAAGCTTTGCAGGTAACCTGGCTGTAACTTCAACCTCTGGGCCGGGACTGGCACTTAAGTCAGAAGCTATAGGCCTGGCCGTTATGACAGAATTGCCATTAGTGATTGTTGAAGTTCAGCGCGGAGGGCCCTCAACCGGACTGCCAACCAAAACAGAACAGGCTGACCTTTTACAGTCTTTATACGGGCGCAACGGAGAATGCCCGGTAGTGGTTATTGCTGCAAGCACACCATCCAATTGCTTTAAATATGCCTTTGAAGCTGCCAGGATAGCCCTTGAACATATGGTACCGGTTATACTCCTTTCAGACGGATTTCTGGCTAATGGATCTGAACCATGGAGGATACCATCAATGGATTCACTGCCTGAAATAAAACCACCACTGGTCAGGGAAGGTGATGATGAATTTATAGCTTATGAGCGGGATCCAAAAACACTAAGCAGGAAATGGGCCATACCTGGAACCCGGGGAAGAGAACACAGGATTGGTGGACTGGAAAAAACAGTGAAAGGTACAGTGTCGTATATCCCGGAAAATCATGAGCATATGGTAAAAATGAGAGCCGAGAAAGTAGCAAGGGTAGTAACTAAAGTGCCTCATCTTGAAACATACGGTGATTATGAAGGTGATATGTTGCTGATAGGCTGGGGAGGCACGTATGGCCACCTGCTGACTGCCGTCCGGGAACTTAGAAAAGAGGGGAAGAGGATCAGCCTCGCTCATTTTAATTATATAAATCCCTTGCCCGCTAATACGGCTGAAGTCTTTTCAGGATTTAAAAAACTGGTAGTGGCTGAACTCAATGCAGGGCAATTCGTCAAATACCTGAGAATGGAATTGGAGGATTTTAAATTTAAGCAGATAAATAAAATCCAGGGATTGCCTTTTACCTGTGCCGAAATAAAAGAACAATGTATTAAGCTACTGGAGGAATAAATTATGACTGAAGAAATAGTGGATTATAACCCGAATGATTTTAGAAGTGACCAGGAAGTAAGATGGTGCCCCGGTTGTGGCGACCATGCCATACTGGCTGCTGTTACCAGGGCCCTGGCCGAACTTAAGATTCCGAAGGAGAAGTTTGCCTTTATTTCAGGTATTGGTTGCTCCTCCAGATTCCCGTATTATCTCAGCACTTTTGGATTTCACAGTATCCATGGCCGTGCATCTGCAATAGCAACAGGAGTGAAAGTGGCTAATCCTGACCTGAATGTATGGCAGATAACCGGCGATGGTGACGCAATGGCCATAGGAGGTAATCATTTTATTCACGCTATAAGACGTAATATAGATATCAATATTATCCTCTTTAATAACGAGATATATGGCCTGACCAAAGGACAGTACTCTCCAACCTCCATGAGAGGAGCTGTTACCAAAACATCACCATATGGTACAATTGAGGAGCCTTTTTCACCAGGTGAGCTCGTAATCGGAGCCAAGGGTAAATTTTTTGCGCGAACTATCGATTCAAATGTGCAACTCTCAACAGAAGTGTATAAACAGGCTGCCCTGCATGATGGGACATCAGTGGTTGAAGTACTTCAGAATTGCGTGATATTTAATGACGGAGTACATAAACAGCTCAGTGACCGTGAAACAAGAGAGGATAATACTATTATCCTTATAAATGGTGAACCAATGATATTTGGTAAAAACAGGGATAAAGGCCTTAAACTTGATGGCCTTAAACTGAAAGTTGTTAAACTCGGTAACGGGATTTCTGAAAAAGATATTCTTGTGCATGATTGTGAAGAAAATAACCCTGGAATTCACACTATGCTTGCAAATATGAGATACCCGGGTTACCCGGTTGCCCTGGGTGTTATACGCTGCGTTTCCGCCCCTACATATGATATGGCTGTAAAAGGTCAGATTACCAAGGTGCAGAAAGACAGAAAAATAAAGAATGTAAACGACCTGCTCAGAAGCGGATCAACCTGGGAATCAAAATAGGATAATACTTGCTTACTTAAGTAAAAGGTGCTCTCCTGGGCACCTTTTTTTTTATTTGATAAAGAGGTATCTTTAAGTGATTTAAAAACTCTGCCCGCACATGGATAAAAGTCAGGACAATGGATATAAACAATTATTGCATGATCAGAAAGAACGGCTTAAGGAACTGGCATGTATAAACCGTACAACTGCTATCATTAAAGAAGGAAAGTCAATTGACGAAACAATGCAAAAAGTTGTTCATACACTGCCACCGGCATGGCAATATCCTGAGTTTACCGTAGCAAGAATAACATACGGTAACAAGATTTTTATGACAACATATTTTGAGGAAACAAAATGGGCCCTCAGGCAGGAATTTAAGACAATCAATAATATAAAGGGCTCACTGGAAATATTCTATACCAGGGAGTTCGAACCTATTGATTATGGTCCGTTCCTTGAAGAAGAGAAGGATCTTATTGAAAACCTGGCAAGCCTGCTGACAGGCTTTATAAACAGTATCCTTGCCAGGGAAATGATGAACATACCCGACACAGCTACAATGGATGAAAAAATAAAGCCGGGGACATCATCACGTCAACTCCTGCAACTTTTCCTTGAACGGTATAATGCCGAGAGAGATATTTTCCACGACCTGATGCCTTTTAAAGTAAAGGAAATATTACTGGTGGCTAACCTGTATGATGCTTATTCAATAGAAGGCGAGGGCAGGTTCTCTGAATATATTTTTGGTGAATATCACCAGCTTAACCTTACATCAATGCCAAGGGTGACTGGTGTTTCAGGGCTCGAAGAAGCAATGGAAAGACTGAGGTCGAAACACTTCGACCTGATAATTGTGATGCTGGGCGTTGAGAAGGAAAATCCTATGAAACTATGCCTGAGGATAAAGCAGAAATATCCCTATATACCTACCTTCCTGTTGCTGAGCAGCCCTGGTGATGTGGCTTTTGTTAAGAAGAAAAAGGCCAAGGGATTCCCATTTGATGACTATTTTGTCTGGACCGGTGAGACAAGGGTTTTCTTTGCTATGGTTAAGCTTCTTGAGGACAGGGTTAACGTTGAAAACGATACCAGGAAGGGCCTGACCAGGGTTATTATGCTCGTTGAAGACTCAGCAGAATATTATTCCAGCTACCTGCCTACTCTGTATACTCTGGTAATGGAGCAAACAAAACATCTGATCGAAGATGTTAGTACAGATGAATTGTATAAGGTGCTTAAAATGAGGGCCAGACCAAAAATACTGCTTGCAACCACCTACGAAGATGCACTGGCCATATTCGACAAGTATAAAAATAACATGCTCTGTGTAATATCAGACATGAGATTCCCGAAAGGGGACGAGTTATATGACAAAGCAGGGTATGAACTTATTCAGTACGTGAAAAGTGAATTGCCAAACCTGCCCACAGTACTCCAATCATCAGATCCTGAAAATTCGAAATATGCACATTCACTCAAGTCAAATTTTATAAATAAAAATTCCAACAGCCTGCTCCAGGACCTTAAATCATTCATTAATTATTACCTGGGATTTGGCCATTTTGTCTACCGTGATAATATGGGGCGTCAGATAGCCGTGGCCAAATCAATGAATGAATTTGAACAATACCTTAAAACCATACCCGAAGATTCACTCGTTTACCATGCTATGAAGAATCACTTCTCACTCTGGCTTATGGCAAGGGGTGAGGTTAAGATTGCCAAAATAATCAACCCAATGAAGATCAGTGATTTTTCTGACCTGTCAGAACTGAGGAATTTTCTCCTGGATCTTATATCAAAACGCCGGCGTGAGCTGGATAAGGGTAAAGTAGTGAACTATGTGGAATCAGCAGCCATTGATGAAACAAACGTGGTGAGCCTGGCCAGCGGCTCACTGGGGGGTAAAGGACGGGGGCTGGCCTTCATAAATACACTGATATATGGTTTTGAACTGGGTAAGCTAACCCCGGGGATCAATATAAAAAGCCCTGTAACAATAATAATCGGAACCGATGAGTTCGACCTTTTTATCGAAACAAACAAGCTAAGAACCGTTATTAAGGAAGAGAAGGATTATGAAAAGCTCAAGAGAGCGTTCCTGAGCAGTAATCTTTCTTATGACCTGGAGAAAAAACTGAGATCATTCCTGAAACTAATGAACAAGCCAATAGCTATACGCTCATCCAGCCTTTTTGAAGACTCTATGAGTCAACCCTTCTCAGGCATATTCGGAACCTACCTGCTGCCAAATAATAATCCTGATTTTGAAGTAAAACTGAGAATTATTATGGATGCTATTAAGCTGGTGTTTGCCTCAATATATTCAAAAAGCGCACGTACATATTTTGAAGCCATTAATTATATTATCGACCAGGAAAAGATGGCAATTGTGCTCCAGGAGGTTGTTGGAAACAGGTTTGAAGATGCTTTTTATCCGCATATAAGCGGCACAGCACAATCATATAATTTCTATCCCGTCGCACATATGCAACCCGATGAGGGTTTCGCTGTTGCTGCTGTAGGTCTGGGGCAGTATGTAGTTGAAGGTGAAAGAGCATACAGGTTCTCTCCGGCTTATCCTTCACTTGACATAGTATCACAAAAAGATATATCTAAAAACTCACAGGTTTATTTCTATGCCGTAGATATGAAAAAGGAAAAAATAAACCTGCTTGAAGGAGAAAATGCAGGCCTTATTAAACTTGAAATAGCTGACTCTGAAAGGCATGGCACACTGAAACACTGTGCTTCTGTATATAACCCTGATAATGACACTATAGAGCCAGGCATAGATACCTATGGTCCACGCGTGGTGAATTTTGCAAATATCCTGAGGTATGAATATATCCCCATGGCTGATACAATAAAAACAGTACTTGATGTTGTAAAGGAAGCATTCGGAACACCAGTGGAGATTGAATATGCTGTTGATCTTAACCTCGATAAGAATGGCAAGGCAAACTTCTACCTGCTTCAGGTAAAACCGCTGGTTGGAAGTGGAGCAGGTTATAATATTAACATGGGAAAGATTAACGAGGATAAATGCCTGTTAATATCAAGAAGAAGCATGGGAAATGGTAAAGTGGATAATATAAGCGATGTGGTATACATTGATCCTGATAAATTTGATAATACCCGTACCGAGGCAATGGCAGCAGAAATAGACGCGATAAATGACAAAATGCTGGCAGAGGGTAAAAAATATATACTTATGGGACCTGGCAGATGGGGCACGAGAGACAGGTTTATCGGTGTACCTGTGGCCTGGCCACAAATATCACAGGCACAGGTTATCGTGGAAGTAAGCCTGCCCGAATTTCCGCTCGATGCATCCCTGGGCTCTCATTTCTTCCATAACGTTACATCAATGAATGTAGGGTATTTCTCTATCGACCAGGCATCAACAGATGAGTTTGTCAAATGGGAAAGGCTGAAAAGGGAAGAAGTGGTAAGCGAAGGGAAGTTCTTTAGGCATATCAGATTCAAATCTCCTCTTATAGTCAGAATGGACGGTAAGAAACGAATCTCAATTATTGAATGTACTGAATGCAATTAATATGGCAATTATTGAAGGAATAATGGAATTGCAGAAGTATGACTTCAGTGATACTTCTTTTAACCTCTTAATGCAGAAACGCATACATAAGGTGCTGATTATATGCAGCAATTATGATAATTATATGCTAGAGGAAGATGGTCGTATTGATGAACAGATCTTTAATGAGTATGTCTCACTTAACCTTAGATATCCCCCTTCTTTTGTGCAGACCAACAGTGAAGAGGAAGCAATGCAAATTCTGAACGAGCAAAAGATTGACCTTGTTATTTCTATGCTCAACTTCAGGGAGAAAGATGTTTTTGCCATTGCACGCAGGATAAAAGAGAAATACCCATCAACACCAATAGTTGCCCTTACATATTTTTCCAGGGAAGTATCACTACGGTTGCAGAGGGAAGATCTCAGTGCTGTCGATTATGTATTCTGCTGGCTTGGCGATGCCAGCCTGCTCCTGGCTATTATCAAGCTGCTGGAAGACAGGATGAATGCCGAGTATGATATCGATGTGGTAGGGGTACAGGCCATCATTCTTGTGGAAGATTCAATACGCTATGTATCAACTTACCTGCCTAACCTGTATAAGATTATCCTTAAACAATCAAGGGATTTTCAGCAGGAAGCGGTGAATCCACACCAGAAAATGCTTAAAATGAGGGGCAGGCCAAAGATATTGCTCGCTACTAACTATGAGGATGCTATATCATTATATGAGAAATATAAATATAACGTGCTGGGAATAATATCGGATATTTCTTACAAAAAGGAGGGTAAACATAAAGCCGATGCAGGTATTGACCTCTGTAAAATAATAAAGAACGATGACAGTAATATGCCATTACTCCTTCAGTCATCTGATATTAAATCCAAGAAAATAGCCGATGAGCTGGAAGTGGGATTCCTGAATAAGTATTCAAAGAACCTGTCAATAGAACTGCGTAACTATATTATCCAGAACCTGGCCTTTGGACCTTTCGTTTTCAGAGATCCTGATACCATGGAAGCCATAGGTGTTGCTACCGACCTGCAGAGTTTCCAGCAAAAGCTGCTGACCCTTCCCGATAAATCTCTTTTCTATCATGCTGAACGCAACCACTTCTCCAAGTGGCTGAATGCAAGAGCCCTGTTCCCCGTTGCCCAGCTTTTCAAGTTTATCAGGATAGAAGATTTTGACTCCATGGAAGATATGAGAAGGTTCATCTATGTAGCCATATCAAGCTTCAGACTGGGCAAAGGCAGGGGTGTGATCGCTAAATTTGACCGTAATACCTTTGATGAATACCAGATATTCAGCAGGATAGGTGAAGGATCGATAGGGGGTAAGGCACGCGGACTGGCATTTATTAACAGTCTGATAAAAAAACATAAGCTATTCAATAAATACCCGGAAACACTCATTACAATACCGCGGACAGTTGTACTCAGTACTGATGTGTTCGATGAGTTCATGGAGAGGAATAACCTTTACTCTGTCGGAATAAGTGACTTGCCCGATGAGGAAATTCTGAAAAAATTCGTAGAGGCTGAACTACCGGGCTGGGTGTACCAGGACATGTATGCATTCCTGTCAGTGTCACGATCACATCCCCTGGCCATAAGATCTTCCAGTAAACTCGAAGACAGTCACTACCAGCCATTTGCAGGCATCTATTCAACTTACATGATACCGCGTGTAGCCGATAACCCGGTAATGGTAAAAATGCTTTCGGATGCAATAAAAGAAGTATATGCCTCAGTTTATTACAAGAGCAGTAAAGCATATATGACTGCGACAGCCAATGTAATTGACGAAGAAAAAATGGGTATTATTATACAGGATGTATGTGGTAATCGGCACGGCAATATTTATTATCCTACTTTATCAGGTGTGGCACGATCAATCAATTTTTACCCCATAGGATCAGAAAAAGCAGAGGATGGAATAGCCAATATTGCAATGGGACTGGGAAAACTGATAGTTGAAGGAGGAGTATCACTCCGGTTTTCACCGAAATATCCTGCCAAGATATTACAGCTGAGTTCACCATCGGCTGCTTTGAAAGAAACGCAGAAAGTATATTATGCTCTTGATCTCGATGCCGATAGTTTCGTGCCTTCGGTCGATGACGGAGTAAATATCAAAAAACTTAAAATAAATGATGAAATAAGTGTAAGTACACTGAAAAAAGTTGCTTCAACATACGATCTTCATAATAACGTAATACGACCCGGGATCACTCATAAGGGGAAACGTATTATAACATTTGATAATATCCTTAAATACAGCTCTTTCCCCCTGTCCAAGGTGCTCCATTACCTTCTTGACCTGGGACAAAAGGAAATGGGTAATCCTGTTGAAATTGAATTTGCTGCCAACCTCGAAACCGAATCAAGCCTGCCCAATATTTTTAACTTCCTTCAGATAAGGCCTATCGTGGAAAGTGATCAGACAATGAAAATAAACCTGGAAGAAGTAGAAAAGGAAGATACTATTATTATGTCTGATTCTGCACTGGGTAACGGGATGATAAGAGGCATCTTTGACCTTATATATGTTAAACCTGAATCATTTAAGGCAGCTGATAATGAAAAGATAGTAGACCTGCTTGATAAGATCAACAGCAGGTTTATCAAAGAGGTGAAGAATTATGCCCTGATAGGACCCGGCCGGTGGGGATCAACCGATCCATGGCTTGGTATACCAATTAAGTGGCCCCATATCTCACAGGCAAGAGTGATAGTTGAGTCGGGGCTGCCCAATTACAGGATAGACCCAAGCCAGGGAACTCATTTCTTTCAGAACATTACATCGTTCAGGGTGGGATACTTCACTATCAATCCATTTATTAATGATGGTTTTTATGATGTTGACTTTCTGAATAATACCCCACATGTTTACCAGGATGAATATTTAAGGCATGTAAAGTTTGATAAACCCCTGAAAATAATGATCGATGGCCGGATACACAAGGGTATTATCCTGAAACCCGGGAAAGATACCGGCGAAAATGATAAAGCAGATAATGATAATAGCTAAACAAGGTTGCTTGCTGACTCAACAGTAACTGTCTTGTCAGTTTTCTTAATGAGACCCTGCAGCACATTTCCAGGTCCTACTTCAGTGAAGTGATCGGCACCATCCCTGATCATGTTCAGTACAGTTTGTGTCCATCTCACCGGCGAAGTAAGCTGTACTACCAGGTTGGCCCTGATCTGCATGGGATCGCTTACCGGTTTGCCTGTAACATTCTGGTAAACAGGGCAAATAGGATCAGAGAACCGGGCCTCATTAATAGCCTGTTCAAGCTCAAGCCTCGCCGGCTCCATCAACTTGGAGTGGAAAGCCCCACCAACTGCAAGTTTAACTGTTATACGCGCACCTTTTTGCTTTAAAATTTCGATGGCCCTGTCTACTCCTTCAACAGCTCCTGAAATTACTACCTGGCCCGGTGAATTATAATTGGCCGGTATCACTATGCTATCAATTGTTTCGCATACTTCTTCAACTATGTTATCTTCGAGGCCTATGATTGCAGCCATGGTGGATGGTTTGATCTCACATGCTTTCTGCATTGCATGTGCTCTCTGGGCTACGAGCCTGAGTCCGTCCTCAAACATAAGAGCACGGTTTGCTACCAGGGCAGAAAATTCACCCAGTGAATGACCTGCAACCATGTCAGGGACAAACCTGTCACCCAGTGCTGTTGCCAGTATTGTGGAATGAAGAAATATAGCCGGTTGTGTGACATTTGTCTGCTTCAGGTCGTTATCTGTTCCGTTAAACATTATCTCAGTTATGTCGAAACCGAGAATTTCATTTCCCTTCTCAAACATTTCCCTGCATATATTATTTGATTCATACAGGTCTTTTCCCATCCCACTAAACTGTGCTCCCTGTCCGGGGAAAACATATGCTTTCATGCTAATGCAAATTATACCCTATTAAATGAATAAATTCTTCACGTGTTGGCAGGTGTTTTAAAAAGCAGCCGGTAAAAGCTGATGTTGTGGTAACAGAGTGCTGTTTTTGTACACCCCTGATTTGCATACACATATGCTGGGCTTCAATGACAACCGCTACACCCAATGGGTTAAGTGTATCCTGTATGCAATCTCTAATCTGGGTGGTGAGCCTCTCCTGTACCTGCAGGCGCCTGGCATAGGCCTCGGTAACCCTTGCCAGCTTGCTTAAGCCTGTAATATATTTATTAGGGATATAGGCTACATGTGCTTTCCCGAAAAACGGTAACATGTGATGTTCACAGAGTGAAAAAACTTCAATGTCCTTAACAATAACCATCTGCCGGTAATCCTCCCGGAACATGGCACTCTTTAAAATTTCATGCGGATCGTGATTATAGCCCTGGGTTAAGAACTGAATAGCTTTTGCTACCCTTGCAGGAGTGTCCTTTAAACCTTCCCTGCGGGCATCCTCACCTATTAATTCTAATATTTCGTGGTATAGGTCCGCCATCTTTCCTGTTTTTTCATCACCCCACGATTCGATCTTATTATAACCTTCATTATCTTTTAAACCTAATCCATTATTAATTATCTCCATTATTATTATTCTTTTATCCGTAATATTCTATGTAATTGTTTTCTGTTTCGGTAATTTTGATACAATGTAATTCTACCCCTTCTTTACGTATCTGTGGTTCCAGTACCTCCCATATTGCTATTGCAATGTTCTCAGTTGAAGCCAGTCTGCCTTTCATGAAATCAACCTGTGTATTTATATTCTTATGGTCAAGAGACTCAATAATATATTCATGAATTATCTTCTTGAGCCTTGTGAGATTCATTGCATAACCAAGTTCTTCGTTCATTTCACCCTTAATGGTAACAAAGAGTTCATAGTTATGACCATGCCATCCCGGGTTTGAACACTGCCCGTAGACCTCGGCATTCTCCTCATCACTAAAATCGGGTCTGAACATCCTGTGAGCCGCACTGAACCTTTCTCTTCTGGTTAGATAAACCATAAGTTACACATTTTTGTTTGCCTCAAATTTGACCCTTTTTATCCGGAAAAACAATATCTTTATTCATTACTTGTGTATTTAAAACAACCCGATGATCAATACTGTATTAATAACGGCAGCCACAGCAAGGGAAATGGAATGCATGAATAAAGTAAACGGAAACAGCTTGAAAACCATGGTCTGTAAACTAATAAGTGGTATAGGCCCTGTGTCAACAGTTTATGCCATAATGAATTACCTTGCGCAGTATGATAAACCCGACCTGCTGATTAATATTGGTATAGCAGGAAGTTACACAGAAAAAATTCCAGCCGGTACAGTGGTTGTTCCGGTAACGGACAGTTTTGCCGACCTGGGTGTATGTGACGGTAAGAAATTTATTCCGCTCAGCCAGGCAGGCATCAATGATGTTGATGATAATTATACTCCTTCAGGTACATTTCATGCCGACCCGGGTATTGTGCAAAAGCTAACGAATGATCTCACCCCTGTTAAAGCTGTGACAGTGAGTACCGCAACAGGATCGGTTAAAACCCGTGAAGCAATCCTGTCAGAGCATAATCCTGATATAGAGAGCATGGAAGGTGCTGCTGCCTATTATGTATGTAATAAAGAAGGAATTCCCTGCATTGGGATAAGGTCAGTTTCAAACATGGTTGGGCCCAGAGATAAATCATTATGGGATATAAACCTGGCACTTGAACAACTGGAGAGGGCGCTTGTTAAATACCTTAATGATATAGTGACATGAAAACACTAAGCCTTGGAATATCAACCTGCCCTAATGATACTTTCATTTTTGATGCAATGGTAAACGGGAAAATTGATACTTTCAACCTGGACTTTGAGTGTGTGCTTACTGATGTGGAGGAGTTGAACAGAAATGCCTTTAATGCACAGGTCGATATTACAAAAATAAGCTATCATGCTTATGCTTATGTATGCGACGATTATATTTTGCTTAATTCAGGATCTGCACTTGGTTTCAACAACGGGCCATTACTGGTGGCCGGAAACAAAACAGAGCCGTATCAGCTTAAAGATAAGCCAATAGCTATTCCGGGAAGGCTCACAACGGCAAATTTGCTAATGAGTGTTATTTATCCCTGGCTGACAGAGAAACATGAATATCTTTTCTCTGATATAGAAGATGTCGTTTTGAGAGGTGAAGCTGCTGCAGGGCTGCTGATCCATGAAAACAGGTTTACATACCTGGATAAGGGTCTCCATAAGATTGCTGACCTGGGCGAAGAATGGGAGAGACAAACAGGAATGCCTATCCCGCTGGGAGGCATAGCCATTAAGAGAGAATTGGGAAATGATATAGCTATTAAGGTGGAAAAGGTACTTGCCTCAAGCCTGGATCATGCATTTAAAAACCCGGAATCATCAAATGAGTATGTCAGAAAATATGCGGCTTCGATGGAATTGGATGTTATGAAAAAACATATCAAACTATATGTAAATGACTTTAGTTGCGACCTGGGCCCACGGGGCCGTGATGCAATAAGGATCCTGTATGAAAAGGCTGAAGCCGCTAAAGCTATCCCTGCTGTACGCAAAGATATATTTGTAGGGGATCATTAATCAATCCTGGCATATACTGCTTTTGGTGCCATTATACTCATCGTCACCGTCCTTGATAACATAAAAAGGATAAATGCCAGCCACAGGCCATGATTACCCATAAACCTGCTGAGAATGATATACGCAGGAAAAAAAACAAACACTGTTGAAATTAACATTGAATTTCTCATTGCCTTGCCTGCTGTTGCACCAATATAAATGCCATCCCAGAGAAAGGCAGCAAAAGAGATCAGGGGGATAAGTATTACCCAGAAAAAATAAGGCTGTGCATTGCTTATAACCTCCTTGTTGTTTGTTAATGCCCTGAAAATAGCCTCACTGCCGCCAAGGTACAGTATTGTAAAGAAAAGACTGATGCCCGTGCCCCATATGAACACAAGTTTTATTGACCTCTCCAACCTTTCTTTATTACCGGCCCCAATAAATCTGCCTGTTAATGCTTCCGATGCATGTGCAAAACCATCGATAAGGAACGAGAAAAGCATGAAAAATTGCATCAGTAACGAGTTAACTGCCAGTACAGTCTGTTCACCTTCATTCATTGTGTCAGTAGATGCAGAGCGGGCCGTGAAGAATGAAAATACAAGAACCAGGCAAATCGTTCTTATGAAAATATCCTGGTTAACAAGAAGAAACTGCTTAAGCCTTGACGCCTTGAGCATAGCTTTTTTTGACCAGTACCTGATAAGCCGCCTGAAATATGCCAGGAAAAGAACTGAGCCCAGGAAGAAGCCGCTGTACTGTGCTATTAAAGTACCCAGTGCAACGCCGTCTGATCCCATACCCCTGATCATTACAAAATAATAGTTGCAGATAATATTTATAATATTTGTTGATACCAGGACTACCATCGGTAGCCGGGCATTCTGCATTCCCAGAAAAAAACCAAGAAGGGCGAACTGCCCAAGAACTGCCGGTGCTGCCCATATCCTTATCCTGAAATATATCCTTGCCAGTTCTTCGACTTCACCTTCTCCTCTTATCAGGACAAAACTCAACCATTCTATTGGTCTCTGCAGAAGTATAAGCAACAGGCTGATAGATAAGCCTATAAACAGGGCTCTTGAAAAAACAAGAATGGTTTCCCTGAGGTCACGCCGTCCCCATGATTGAGCTGTAAAACCACTGGTCCCCATCCTCAGGAATCCCAGTCCCCAGTATATGAAATTGAAAATAAGTGATCCTATGGCTATGGCTCCTATATATGCATCCGACTTCATGCGCCCCATGAGTGCCATGTCTACCAGCCCCAGCAAGGGAATAGATATATTGCTGATGATATTCGGTACGGCAAGCTCTAAAATCTTCCTGTTCATATCCTGCTTTTTCAGCCGCGAAGATACCCAAAAAAGTTTGTACAGTTACCTGTTTATTAATACTCACGGTTGTGAGTAGGGTCCTTTTGAAGGAAGAACCCCGGATGTATTAGTCAGGCTGGATCCTGGTTTTTTTCTCAGTGTTAACAATTCAACAACCCCATCATTCCATCATTGACTCACCCCGCTGGCACGGTTCTCCAGAACCGTGCCACTGGGGTTCGTCGGGCTCGCCCCGAATTCTCGGGGCTCGGTTCCATTATTCCATTATTCCAAAGGAATATATCTACCATCTGTATTTTGCTAAAAATTGCCTATTTTTATGATAATAACCTTTAAATAACTGGATCATGAATCATCAACTTCCAAAACTACCATTCGAGATAGATGCTCTGAAACCTTACATAAGCGAGGAAACAATTGATTATCATTATGGTAAGCATCATCAGGCATATGTTGACAAGCTGAATGCGCTTCTTCCCGGTTCACAGTTTGAAGATGCCGGCCTGGTCTCAATAATTAAAAATGCCGATGGTGCTATCTTCAATAACGCAGCCCAGGTATGGAACCATACGTTCTATTTTGGAGGTTTTTCACGGGATGGCAGAAAGGAGCCAGCAGGTGAGCTGGCTGAAGCTATTAAAGCATCGTTCGGATCCTTTGACGCTTTCAAGGAGAAGTTCAGCGCAGAAGCTGCCAGCCTATTTGGTTCAGGTTGGGCCTGGCTCGTGAAAAACAATAACGGCAGCCTTTCAATAATTCAGAAATCAAATGCCGAAAATCCCTTGCGTGAGGGTCTCAAACCTGTTCTCACATGTGATGTTTGGGAACATGCTTACTATATCGATTACAGGAATAAAAGGCCTGAGTATATTAAATCTTTCTGGGAAATAATCGACTGGGATATTATCGCTTCAAGGTATTAGAATGGATATATATAGCCTCGTATCAAAAAACAGAAGCTACCGGCGTTTCTGTCAGGATGAGAGAATCGACAGAGAGCTACTGGTTAACCTGGTAAACCTGGCCCGTCTATCAGCTTCTGGATCCAATAAGCAGGCTCTGAAATTTGTAATTATCAACGATCCCGGTACATGTGATATAGTATTCCCCTCAACACTGTGGGCAGGCTATCTTAAAAACTGGGATGGCCCGAAAAAGGGAGAACAACCTGCAGCTTATATTATTATTCTTGGTGATACTGTCATAAGCAAATCTTTTGGAGTCGATCATGGAATAGCAGCTCAGAGCATATTACTGGGTGCTACAGAGAAAGGATTCGGCGGATGTATGATAGGATCCATAAAAGGAGAAAAACTGAGAGAGGACCTCGGTATACCAAACAGGTATGAGATATTGCTTATATTAGCCATGGGTAAACCCAGGGAGAAAGTTGTTATAGATGAAGCTAAAGAAGGAGATATTAAATACTGGAGAGATGATAAGGACGTCCATCATGTTCCCAAAAGAAACCTTGATGACCTGATAATTGATTTATGATAAAATAAAATGATTACGAGGATAAATATTGCATTTGTTATCCTGTTGCTGAACCTTTCACTGTCAGCCCAGCAAAGGGAACAGGAGAATCTTATCCTGATCCAGGGAGTGGTAATGGATGCTACCAGCCTGGAACCCATGCCAAATACTCACTTTATCCTGAATAGAATATTTGGTAACGTTACTAATGAAAAAGGTGAGTTTTCCATTTATATGGAGAAAAACGATACGGTCAGGTTTTCATATATGGGTTATCAGGACTTTATTTTTATCCCTTCTGATACGCTTACAGGTAATTTATTCACGGCAGGAATATTTTTGCAGACCGATACCATGTCTGTAGGTGAGGTTATTGTTGTACCTAGACTGCCCGATCTGCGAACAGGCATACTGATGGAAAGTCCCACAATTGCACCCGAATTAAGAAATGCAAGAAATAATATTGCTGCGTCAGTATACGAAGGGATTTATAGCCAGGAGCAGCTTGGAGCCCCTTCGGCAAATTATGACCTTCTGAAAAGGAAACAAATACTCGATGCTTATGAGAAAGGAGCCATACCATCTGACAGGATGGTGGGACTGAACTTTCTTACAATACCCGCAGCAATACTATATTTTTCAAAAGGGCTGCCTGAACGGCCCGAACCACCCAGGCCTATGATACCACAGAAAGATATTGACAGGATGAAAGAATTGTACAGACAAACCTTAACAAAAGATAAAAGATAAAAGACAACCGAACCCCGAGACTTCATGGCGAGCTCGCGAGTCCCGAATCTTCGATTCGAGGATCCCGAAAAGCTAAAGATTCTTCGGGACGGACGGGGATTGTGGACTGTGGGAGCGAGCAAAAGTAAAAAGTTGAAGCGAAGCCCCGAATAATCGGGGCGAAGCGGAAACCTCGGCTGAACGTAGTGAACGCCGGGGGAAAAAGGCAAAAATAAGACCGTTGCATGCAACGGCCCTGCTTTATTTTTAACCTATTTTTTCCCTTAACCTTAGCCTTAGCCTTAGCCTTAGCCTTAGCCTTAGCCTTAACCTTAACCTTAGCCTTAGCCTTTATAACCTTAACCTTAACCTTAGCCTTTATAAAATATCGCTTTAATAATATGAGAAGCCATCTTCGGATTTTCCTTAAGGCGTCTGGTTGAATAACCAAACCAGTCTTTGCCAAAAGGCACATATATTCTCATCATTTGACCGTCATCAACTATATTTTGCCTTAATCTTGGAGTGACACCGTACAGCATCTGAAACTCATACATGTTTTTCGGCACATTGTATTTCTTTATAAGTTCGTATGCCCCTTCAATAAGTTGTTTATCGTGCGTGGCAATGCCGACATATAACTTATTCTGGAAAATGTATTCCAGGTCTATGAGGAAATTCTCATTTACCTCTTCATACTTTTTAAATGCTATTTCGGCAGGCTCAACATATATTCCTTTACATAACCTGTAATTAAGTGGTGCTTCTTCAGAGTTAAGATCCATTAATCCTTTAATATCATTAAGCGTTCTTTTGAGATAAGCCTGGAAAACAAGGCCTACATTTTCAGGAAATTCTTTCTTCAGCTTCCTGAATAACTCTATCTCAAGATCAGTACATGGCGAATCTTCCATGTCAACCCTGATAAAATTATTATATTCAGCCGCTTTCTGCACAACCTCCCTTATATGCTGGTAGCATACATCCTTGTCGATCAAAAGACCGAAACTGGTTGGCTTAATGGAGTAGTTGCCGTCTATTTTTTCCTTTTCTGCCAGGTCAATAAGTCCAAGGTATTCGTTTTTGTTAGCTTCAGCTTCCTCAAGGGTCTTGATAAACTCGCCAAGAACATCTTGGGTGACTTTAATGCCCTGGGAATTAAAGTCTTTCGATACCCTCATGGCATCATGAACGCTCTCACCTGATACATAGGGCTTTGAGAATATCCATATAAATTTCTTGGGAAAGTATGGTAATATAGATGCAATAAATCTATTGAACATTGTAAATGTATTAAAGTTCTACTTTATTGTACGAAAAAATTGAATTTTGGCGCCAAGTTAATAATGTTTGTAATTTAGTTAATATGATTTAGCGAATAAAATTGGAACATTTTTCGTCTAAATCAGTATACATGGTAAAATAGCACGATTTTAATACGACAATATATGCATTAAGCTGTTAAATTTGTGCAACCATTTTTAATAATCACAAGTCTCTAATTTGGTCTCCGTAATGACAAGTGACCAGCAAATACTCGAAGGATGTCTGAAACATGACAAACTATCTCAAAAAATGCTTTTTGAGAAATATTCGGGAATGCTGATGGGAATATGTGTAAGGTATGCAACAGATATTCCGGAAGCTGAAGACATTCTCCAGGAAAGTTTGCTCAAAATTTATATTAATATAAAGGATTACAGCGGAGAAGGTTCTTTTATAGGCTGGATGAGGCGTATAGTAATTAATACTGCTATAACGTATTATCATAAGAATCTCAAGCACAAGCATTATATTGAGATTGAAGAATTATATAGCAGTGAAGCAGGTGATAATAGTATTCCCGATTCAAGGTACACAGCAGACGAACTGCAAAAAGTGCTTGATTCACTGCCACCAGGTTATAAAGTGATTTTTAGCCTGTACGCAATTGAAGGTTATAAACATAGAGAAATAGCAGAAATGCTTGATATAGACATAAATACATCAAAATCACAATATTCACGGGCAAGGTCTTTTTTGCGTAAGAAACTGGAGAATTATAAATAAATATTAAACTTGAAGAATAAGAGGACATATAAAAATATTGAAGAATTATACAGGGCGAAGCTCGGTAAAAGGCAGTACCCGGTTCCTGATAATTTCTGGCCGCGTTTTGCAAAAAAACTCCGCCTAAGGGAGTTCATGAATTTCAGGCCGGGCAGCTTCAATATATATTACCTCGCCGGACTTATTGCCGTTGCTGCAGTAACAGTATCAGTTCTCAGTACAAAAAGTAAAGAACCCTTCCTGGAATCACCCAATATCATCATTGATTCTGATTCGTTATCTGTTGCTCCCAGGAATATTATAATTGAAAAAGATAATAAAGCACTGCCTGAAAAGATAAAAGAAGAAAGTACACCCGGGAAGGATGAAACAACTCAAAAGATTATCCAGCAGGCCGGGGAAAACGAAAATAAAGGACTGAAAAAAGACTATACTGATACTGAAATAGCTGAAAAACGTACAGCCAATAATCCTGACCGATTACCGGTAGATAACAAAGTTGCCTTTGAACCTATAGCAGCACCAGCACCCGTAGCCAAGTTTATGTCCGATATAAATGAAGGTTGTGCACCCCTTAGCATTTATTTTAAAAACCTGTCACATAATTTTGATTCATGTATCTGGGAATTTGATGATGGTGGTATCAGTACCGAGGAGAACCCGGTATGGGTTTATGATGAACCGGGTAACTATGAAGTGAGCCTGATCCTGTTTGGGAAAGACGGGTCAAGGGCAGCCGTTAGGGAAACGGTAAAGGCCTATCCAAGGCCGGTGGCCAGATTCGAAGTAAGTGAAGGTAATCCTTCCATACCTGATGAGGAGATAAGGTTTTATAACTACTCTCAAAACTCGGTTGCATGGGAATGGGATTTTGGTGATGGGGAAAAAAGTGATGAATTTGAGCCATCACATTTCTATGATAAACCCGGGTCATACACAGTGACACTCATAGCGGTATCTGAGCAGGGATGTACCGATAACATGGTTATCACAAATGCATTCGGTGATAATACATGCTATATTAAATTCCCTAATGCCTTTGTCCCGAACGAAGGTGGACCAACAGGAGGCTATTACTCGAACAGGAGTGATCAGCAGGAAGAAGTATTCCATCCGGTATGGTCAGGTGTTACAGCATATAACCTCCGGATATACAGCAGGAGAGGAATACTTGTCTTTGAATCAGATGATATTGAAATAGGCTGGGACGGGTATTATAAAGGTCAGAAAGCAGAACCGGGAGTATATATATGGAAAGTAAGGGGAATATATAAAACTGGTGAACCATTTGTAAAAGGCGGCGACGTAACCGTGCTTCCTAAATGGTAATTATTGACTTACAGGACCTGGTAAAAAATATTAAATATTCGTCTGATATTCTTAAATGTTCAAAAATATCGCAGTTTTGTTAGATTCTACGCAATTAAAATGATAAAAATGTAACATAATTAAGTACATTTCGTTAATTTCGTATTCAGTAGTCTTAACAGGATCTGACTTGCAAATAAGAATTAGATATACGATAATCGTAATTTGTGTACTTGTTTCTGCCGGTTTAAAGGGTCAGGATCCGCACTTTTCCCAGTTCTATGCTAACGCACTGTACCTTGCGCCTTCATTTACCGGAGCCATTGAAGAAAACCGGATATCAATAAATTACAGGAATCAGTGGCCATCAATAACAGGTGTGTTTAATACTTATAGTTTCAGCTATGACAGGTATTTGCCTAATTTCCGCTCAGGAATAGGTGTGCTGGCTACCTATGATGTTGCAGGATCGGGCGACCTGAGTACTACCAATATAGGCCTTCTTTATTCATACGATATTCAGCTTAACGAGGACTGGCACATCCGCCCGGGAATTAACTTTAAGTTCATCTACCTTGGACTTAATTATGGTAAACTGATATGGAACAGCATGATAACCGCCAGGGGAACAACCCCCTCGGTTTATCCCCCTCCCTTTGAAGGAGTGGCAGATGTTGATTTTGCCTTCTCAGCTATGGCTTATAATGACCGCATATGGGGAGGATTTAACTTAGACCACCTTTTTAAACCACGACAGTCGTTCTATGGCGATTGGGATACTCATGTACCGGTTAAAATAAATGTCTTTGGAGGAATGCAGATATCAAGGCGCGGAAGACTGCTCAACAGGTACTCAGAAGTAATATCAATAGCAGGTAACATAAAATACCAGGATCGATTCTGGCAGTCAGACCTTGGCCTGTATTATTACAGGGATCCATTAATTTTCGGTTTATGGTACAGGGGCATTCCTTTCGTTACCTCCCAGGCAGGTGATGCAATAATTGCCCTTATCGGTGTAAAAACCGAAAAACTGCATATTGGCTATAGTTATGATTTTACTATATCTAACCTCATAGCATCCACCGGGGGATCACATGAAATATCCCTGGTATATGAGTTTATTACTTCAACAATAGTCAGCCGGAGAAGAATGTTTCATGCTGTTCCCTGCCCCGAATTCTAAAAGAATTGCTGTTTCGTAATTCACTAAATTACTTTATATTTGTTGCCTGTTTAGTATAACCAATTAACAATTAGTGATGAAGAAGTTACCTTTAATATTGGGAATAGTGGCAATTCTTGCAGCAGCATTTTTGTTTATATGGGAATTTGCCCTAAAGAATGATGAAGAACGGGCTGAACATCAGTCTGTTGAACAAAAAGTGACCTCGAGTAACATACCATACGTTGAGATAGATACAATTATTCTGAATTTCGATATGTATTTCGACCTCAGGGATGAACTTATGGTAAAACAACAAAATTCTGAGGCTGAATTGAACACTAAAGGCAGACAGTATGAAACTGGAGCACGCGACTATGAAGAAAAAGTACGTAAAGGCTTGGTTACCAGAGCTACTGCTGCACAAATGGAACAGAATCTTCTCCAGCAGCAACAGGACCTGCTGAACCTGAGAAATGAACTTGAGACACAGCTGATGGAAGAAGAGCAGGTTATGAACAGGAGAATACTGAACTATATCTATGATTTCCTGGAAGAGTTTTCAGCCAATAACAATTATGATTATATACTGGCAAAAAGCTTTGGAAGCCCTGTGATGTATGCCAATGATTCCCTGGATATAACCCCAGTAGTACTTAAAGGTGTAAATTATAAATACAACGAAGAGAAGAGCGAAAAATAATGGGTTTTGCATCCTCCTATCTTGCAAACAAAACACTGGTTGATAAACTGTTTGCAGATATACCGGAAAACAACACTGGAATAATAATTATAATCCCGGCCTTTGATGAGCCCGGGATTATTTTTACCCTCGAGTCATTGCTTAAATGTAAGAAACCACCTTGCAGTGTTGAAGTAATAATTCTTGTCAATGCGCCATACAATGCAGGCGTATTACAAATAGAACAAAATAATATTACCTGCAATAAACTGGCTGCCTGGAAGCAGGAAAATAAAGATGGATTTATTAACCTGCTCTTTCATGATGCGGGAATACAGGATAATCATGACTGGGGAGTGGGGATGGCAAGGAAAATGGCCATGGATGAAGCCCTCAGACGATTCAGCAATATAAACAATCCCGGCGGTGTGATAGTATCACTTGATGCTGATTGCATGGTGTCAGAAAATTACCTGGAAGAACTGTATAACCAGCTGTATAAACGAAGGGACCATAAAGCATGCTCTGTATATTTTGAGCATCCCCTCACCGGTGACCTGCCGGTAGAAATATATGATGCAATTGCCCAGTATGAGCTGCACATAAGATATTATTACCAGGCATTGAAGTATGCAGGTTATCCATGGGTATTCCAGACAATGGGTTCAGCTATTGCAGTGAAAGCAGAAGCGTATGTTAAAGCAGGGGGAATGAGTAAAAGACAGGGAGCAGAAGACTTTTACTTTATTCAGAAACTGGTACCTGCAGGTGGATATTTTTACCTCAATACAGCGACTGTAGTGCCTTCGCCAAGAATTTCCGACAGGGTCCCCTTTGGTACAGGACCGGTAATAGCTAAAACGATCAAAGGCAATAAAACCGGGTACCTGACTTATGATCCGACAGGTTTTAAATACCTGAAAGAATTCTTTGATAATATAATATTATTTTATGATGCCGATTTAAAAATATCAGCAAATATTTATAGCGGCCTGCATAAAAGCCTCCAGGCATTTCTTGCTGAAAATAAATGGCTGGGAAAAATATCGGAGATAAGGAATAATACCGCTTCAAAGGATTCTTTCCGCAAGCGTTTTTTCTATTGGTTTAATATGTTCAGAATAGTGAAATACATGAATTACCTCCATTCAGAACGATACCTTGAAAAAATACCGGTACGAAAAGCAGCAGCTGATTTACTTGAAAAAAAAGGAAAGGCACATATGGCCGGCAATGTGGATAGTTTATTGAGGATATATAGAGATATGGAAAGATAAATTACTTATTATCAGTTTCTGACAACCTTTTATCATCTTCGTCTACTATGATATAGATATCTTCGTTCTCTTTCTTCATGAAATACTGCTCGCGTGCAAACTTCTCGAGGTTTTCATTACTTGTTTTGAGTTCATTTAGCTTCCGCCGGTCTTCTTCTATCCTTTCCTGGTAATATTCCCTGTCTTTCTCCAGCTGTCGCAGGTTTTTCATATAATGATACCTGTCGATAAGATTATTATTGTCAAAAAGCAGTATCCATATAAGAAATACCACAAGAGTAAGGAAATACCTGTTCCTGATTATCGGAGGTATCTTATTGAAAAAGCCTTTAATGAAATCATTCATAATACAAACCTAAAACAAATTTGTCATATAATCAATGACATGTCTTTTATCCGCCACTCATGAGATAGAGCATCTGTACATTATCACCATCCCTTATAATAGCATTATCATATTCGTCCCTTTTAATGAGCTTACCATTTATCTTTACAATACGCATCTTATAGGTAAATCTCTTTATATTAAGCATCTCACTAACAGTGATTTCGTCTTTAATAAATTCTTCGGGCCTGTTATTAAGTGTAATTTTCATGGTCTTTCATTTTCATTAATATCTCAACAACTGCATTGGCCTGCATGTTTGCTACAATCCCTACACGGGGTGCCATGGGGGGTAAATCATCGGATGTTTCTGACTCCTCATCACCGCATGCTATAAGCGTGTTGCCTATAGTCCTTTCTTTCAGTTTATTGGTTTTTCCATATCCTGCAAGTCCCGACCCTATTATGAGCGGCCGTTCAGGCCATACGCTTAATATTGTCTCTGCCAGCATCTCCTTCATTTCACTTTGGTCAAATGCCTCAACTATTATATCGCAATCCCTGAAAATAACAGGAATGTTATCCCTGGTAAGCTCTGTATTATAAATATCAATCCGTGTATCAGGATTGATCCTTCTGATATTCTCCTTCAGGGCTTCTGTTTTTTTCATCCCAACCTGGTCAATAAAGTAGTACTGCCTGTTCAGATTACCGATATCAATGATATCATGGTCAGCTATTATTAAATGCCCTATGCCACTTCTGGCAAGGGCAACAGCACAGTTCGACCCAAGTCCGCCTGCTCCTGCAATGCCAACCGTATATCCTGCTAAATGATTCTTTATTTCACTGAATTTCATCCCTGTAATCATTCTTTATAATATACACTTTCTGAAGATAAGGAAGAAATCCCCTGGTACCATCACCCCTGGCCACCTTATCAAGAACACGACGGTCGTCAGGACTGAATACCGAACCGAAAACAACCTTAATATTTGGATACCTGAACATTTCTTCTGATAAAATATTTGATGGGCCCAGTAAAAAAATATTGCAGCCCTCGGGTGTCACTCTTACTATATCATTAAAAGTATTGTTGAAAATAGTTGTACCTGTAAGTATTATGGTTTCAGCTCCCATCAACGATTCTTCCATTTTTGAAATATCCGACAGGATATGACTTTCTTTATGAATATCAAATACTTCCAAAGGTATCCTGTTCTGGGAAAACTTATCGTATAGACTCTCAAAATACCCTATCATGACTATCCTGCGGTGTTTACTGAAGTCAATCCGGTCAAAAATGTCCTTGACATCATTATAATCCCTTTCATAATTTAAAATGGAATTATAATACGCATTCAGGATTATCCTGTGCACCGGATTGTTCAGATCGGGGTCTCCTTCAACCAGCAACTTATCATTCATTTTAGTATCAAGTGTGGCGCATACACCTATATTCCCACTCTTATTCAATATTGCAGTGTATTTATCTCCTACAACACAATCTTTGATATGAGCCCTGTCAAAACCTGTTATTGAATAAAAATACTTTATCGGTTCATCCATAAAATCATATTTCCTTCAAAATTAAATTTTTTACGCGGGCAAATAAATGACATATATTACTTTTCTTTTAGGTGCACCATGGTGCGCCTCTACTTTTGTCTTTTGTCTTTTCTCCGATATGCATTTTGTAACATATTGATATATGTCATTTTATGCTCTATATTTGAGTTCTAACTTAGGTTTGACTATAATTTACTGGCGGGATAATTTAATTAATTAATAACAAATGGATATACAGGCACTTAAAGAAAAGCACAAATTACTGAAGGAATTTACATACGACTGGGTTCCTCTTAATAAAGGATATACCGATAAGATACTATACGTCAATGTTGGCACAAACGAGATAAAAGAGAAGGATGTACCGCTTGAGATGAAAGAAAAATTCATAGGTGGAAAGGGATATGGATTAAGACTTTTATGGGATGCTACTGATCCACGTACTCCCTGGAATGACCCCAAAAACGAAATAATAATTTCATCCGGGCCAATAGGTGGAATTACGCAGTATTCAGGAACCGGTAAATCTCTCGTGGTATCAATATCGCCTCAGACCGATTCAGTTATGGACAGCAATGTTGGAGGTTTTTTTGGCCCCTTTCTTAAGTTTGCCGGTTATGATGCACTGGAAATGCAGGGTAAGGCTGCAAAGGATGTTATTATCTTTATTGATGGTATCAACCACAGGATTGAGATAAATGAAGCACCCGCCGAGGCCCTCGACAGCCATATACTGGCAGAGCAACTCACCGAGATGTATGCTGATGATGAAAAAGATAAGAGAAATGTAGCTGTTGTGTCTACCGGCAGTGCTGCAGGAAATTCGCTTATAGGAATGCTCAATTTCAGTTTCTATGATCCCAAAAGACAAGTTGTCAGGATGAAACAGGCAGGCAGGGGAGGCATAGGGACCGTATTCCGTGATAAAAAGATAAAAGCACTGGTCTGTAAAGTGCCTGGAGTTAAGGGAAACCTGAATAATGTTATCGATCTGGAAGCTATTATGGAGAGGGGAAAACGCTTTAACCGTGAAATGCGTGAACTTGACCACAAGCAGGCAAAGATGAAACAGGTGGGTACTGCACACCTGATAGAAATTATGAATGATCATGATCTGTTACCCACACATAATTATAAGTTTGGCAGTCACCCCGACGCAGTAAAAATACACTCGGATGAATGGAAAAAATTATTTACCCAGGGAATACCCGATGGATGCTGGATAGGATGCAATATGTCATGTACCAAGGGTGTCGACAACTACGAGGTAAGAACAGGACCATATAAAGGACAGAAAGTCATTGTTGACGGACCTGAATATGAAAATGCGGGTGGGCTTGGTTCAAACTGTGGTATTTTTAGTACTGACTATATCCTTGAAGCAAATTTCTACTGTGATACATACGGTATATGTACCATTACATGGGGTACACTCCTTGCATTTATAATGGAGTGTTTCGAGAATGACATACTTGACGAAGAAAAAACCGGTGGACTGAAACTTAATTTTGGCAATGCTGATTCAGCAATGGAACTTATACATAGGCTAAGCCGCGGTGAAAGATTCGGTAAGATAGCGGGAATGGGTATACGGAAGATGAAAGAATTGTTCATAGAGAAAGGATGGGGCGACCCTGATTTTCTTAATGATATAGGTATGGAGAATAAGGGGCTTGAATATTCAGAATATATCTGCAAAGAATCACTTGCCCAGCAGGGCGGGTTCGCAATGACCAACAAGGGACCACAACATGATGAAGCATGGCTCATATTTATGGATATGGTCAATAACCAGATACCTACATTCGAGGATAAGGCTGAAGCATTGCATTATTTTCCGATGTTCCGTACCTGGTTTGGACTTGTTGGGCTATGCAAGCTGCCATGGAATGATGTTGAACCTGAAAATAATGCCGAAACAGATGAACCAGCTAAAGTGCCAGAACACGTCGATAATTATGTAACAATCTATAAGGCAGTTACAGGCAGGGAATTTGATAAACACCGTATGATCGAAGACTCTGAACGGGTTTATAACTTTCAGCGCATATTCAACCTCAGGAGAGGATATGGAACACGAGAACACGACAGGCAGCCATATCGTGCGGCAGGACCTGTTACAGTGGAAGAATACGAATCCAGGGCTGAAAGGTATGATAAACAGATGAAAGAACTGATAGGCATCGATCCTGCGGGTAAATCAGTTGAGGAAAAAATAGCAATAACACGTAAATACAGGGAAGAACAATACGAAAGCCTTGTCGATGCCGTGTACAAAAGAAGGGGATGGAACAATAATGGAGTGCCAAAAATAGAGTTCCTTAAAAAAATCGGCATGGACCTCCCCGAATTGATCGAAGTGGTTAAGGATTACCAATAATCCTTTTAACGAATTCCGTTTTTGCTTCGGTGTAACCATCACGGTCATTCCGGTATGTTTCAGCCAGTCTGTATTTAAGCCTGGCATATTCCATAGCGACATCCGGATGTGCAACCAGGCAGTCACGAAAAATTATCTCATCATGTATACCCTTATGCCTTAAATGTGCATGGTATGTCTGTCCTCTGATACCACCAGGTGTATAACCTTTTACAAACATCATATGGGGAGGAGGATTCTCAGGTTTTGGAATGTAATGGTATCCTGTCTTTTCAAGAGATTCAATTAGATGATCATTCGCCGTATCTTCAGTAACCTGGATAAGTATATCAATTGTCGGCTTGGCAGGCATCCCGGGGATAGCTGTACTGCCTATATGATCAATTTTTATAATAATATCCTTTCCCATGGCTTCCCTGATCTTCTTTTCTTCCGTTTTGTATAGCCGTGGCCATACCGGATCAGGCTCCATGATTAATATCGGGAACAATTTACCAAGTTCCTCACTATTCATGCTATCAAGATCTCTCTCCATTCAAACACTTAAACACTTAAACACCTCAACACTGTATAACATTTGCATCCGATATGCAAAAAAAGTAAATTCGCTTCCTGTTACAATATACATTATTAAAATATGAAAAAGACCTGTTTGTTATTATCAATTGCCATTATATCCTTACCAGGAGCCATAGCCCAGGATCCTGATGCTATCTCAGGAGAAACCCTTAAAGTGGAGTATCTACAGAAATACCTAAAGAACCCTTCTGTAAGGGCCAAATACAATAATGATCCATACGACAATGAAAAGGCTTTAAAGCTGCAAGGTAAAATGCCTTATGTCAGTGGTGAAATTCTAAATCCAGGGGAGGCCTGTTTCGATAAATTGCTGCAGCGTACAGTTGTCGTAAAGGAATATTACCCCTCAAAAAAGGATGGTGAACCCGAATTCAGGGGCTCTTTCCAGTATATTGGCTACTCACTCTCAGATATTGTCAGGGATTATGTGATATCAAAAGATAACAGGGAGGAATATGGACTTACTTCCGATGTTTATGTTGTTGTGGAAAATGACAGTGGTAAATCTGCAGTTTTCAGCTGGGGAGAGCTATTCCTTTCTACTCATAATCATGATATTATCATTGCTACCTGTGTTCAGCCTGTTTTTCCAACAGCAACGGATGATAAATGGCCACTGCCTGAACAAACCCGCCTTGTGGCCTCAAATGATTATATTACTTTAAGAAACATAGATAATCCATCTAAAATATTCATAAAGTCTTTTCCGGTTAGTTTCCCGGGAAGCAAAGGTTTGCGTCCCCTGTTCTCCCCCGAGATTGAGATAATAGGGAACAATGGCAAAACAGCTGTTATAGATGATCCCGAAACAGCAAATAATATCAGGTTAAGCCATAATATCGTATTCTTCGGTATACATAAAGGAATAAAAGGGCCACGTAACTATACCGGTGTTCCCCTTTCTGAGGTCCTCAGGGAGAAATTCACATTTACAGATGATGACCTGGCCAGGGGCATTATTGCCATTGGCGCTAAAGACGCCTACAGGGTAGTCTTTTCCCTTTCCGAGATACTGAACCGCACCGATATGGGCGAAGTTATACTGCTCGATGAGCCTGATAATGAAGACGGGCGTTTCATTGTGCATCCAGGTATCGACTTCTTCGCCGACAGGCACCTTAAAGGGGCTAAGCTGGCTTATATTATGCTTGTTGAATAGGCTTAAACTTGGTTATTTTAAAAATGCAATAAAAATGTAAATTTGTAGATCAGCTAAACAAATTTATAATTAGAAATAGGTTTAAATAATGTTTGAAGTAAATGAATATTTTGATGGCAATGTAAAATCGATTGCCTTTGAAAATACAGGGGGCTCTGCTACCATAGGTGTTATGGCTCCGGGTGAATATGAATTCGGGACATCCACTGTGGAACACATGACTGTTATTTCGGGTGTGCTGACAGTCCTGTTACCCGGTGAATCCGGATGGAAAGACTATAAAGAAGGGGACTCTTTCATTGTTAAAAAAGACACAACCTTTAAGCTAATGGTCAAAGAGCCAACAGCCTACAGGTGCATTTATAAATAATAAACTCAACTTTCTCAACTTTTTCAACCGGGCCTGCCGTCAGGCAGGCCTCTAAACCCAAAAGTCATGGCCGGTCCAAAAGGTTCAAAATATTATGATGTATTCCTGAAATACCAGATCAACCTCGAAACGGTGGATGATGAGAAAATACTCGATTGGGAAGGATTTGGCCTGTTGAATGCAATCAGGAAGACAGGATCACTGGCTTCGGCAGCTGCTGAGATGAATATGAGCTATCGTAAGGCCTGGGGTATAATCAAAGAGGTGGAGGAAAGACTCGGATTTAATCTGGTTGAAAAACACCGTGGAGGAGCCGAAGGCGGATATACTGACCTCACCCAGGAAGGGAATGAACTTATGAATGCCTATAATGAGCTTACTGATCAGTTCAATACGTCTTTGAAGGAAATAACAAGGAAATTCTTCTGGACCATAAATAAAAGACCTGATGAAGAAAAGCAATAAGGTATTAATACCACTTTTTTTGTTATCTGTTATTTTCCTGGCATCATGTAAAAGCAGTAATGAAAATGAGATAATTATTTTCCATGCCGGGAGTCTTTCTGTTCCCCTCAAAGAGATTACCACTGAGTATATGGACATGAATCCGGGTATAGATATTAAGCTCGAAGGAGCAGGCAGTGTTGTCTGTGTCCGTAAAATTACCGAGCTGGATAAACCATGCGATATCTTGGCTTCAGCCGATTACAAGGTAATCGAAAAATTTCTTGTGCCGGAGTATACCGATTGGAATATATGGTTCGCAACAAATGAAATGGTAATAGCATATCACAACAGATCAGCATACTCTGATATCATTGGTCCTGACAACTGGTATGAAATACTGTCTGATGAAGATGTGGTATATGGCCGGGCTGATCAAAATGCCGATCCCTGTGGTTACCGTACGGTAATGATGTTCAAGCTGGCTGCTGACTACTACGGGCATGATGAACTGGATGAAATTTTAACAGGCAAGGATGTAAATATGATCAGACCCAAGGGAGTTGACCTGGTAGCACTGCTCGAGACTAAAGCCCTGGATTATATTGTTGAATATAAATCGGTTTGCGAACAACACCAGCTTGATTATATAAGCCTGCCCGGTGAAATAAACCTTTCTGATCCCGCATTTGAAGAGTTATATAACTCGGTAAGTGTGGATATTACCGGCGATAAGCCTGGTGAGACAGTTCAGATAAGGGGAAGCAGCATGATTTATGGTTTAACTTTGCTTAACGATGCACCCAACAGGGAGGATGCAGTGGATTTCCTGTATTATTTTCTTGGTGAAAGGGGCAGGTCAGTGCTGCAAAAACATGGTCAGTCGCTTATCAGCCTTTATATCTCTGGTCCTGCTGAGAACATACCTGATAAACTGTTGGAACTCTTTAATAGGTAAAATACCGTCTTTTTAATGTATTATTTCTAATTTTGTCGACATGCAAATCTTTTCATGACCGTAAAGGCTTATAAATACCGGTTTGTAAATGGATAGGCGTAGTACATTTCACTGGATAATACTGGTACTGTCATCACTGGTACTTCTCTTTATACTGGCACCGCTGATTGGGATGGTGCTGGATACATCGCCTGCTGAATTTTTTCAGACGGTTAAGGATGAAGAAGTACAGGATAGTGTTTGGCTGACACTGTCGGTTGCATTTATGGCTACTCTGATTTTTTCCTTTATGGCCATACCCTTTGCATGGCTGATGGCCAGGTATAACTTTCCGGGGAAGCGCATCGTACAGGGGCTTATTGACCTGCCTATAGTATTGCCACACTCTGCTGCCGGTATAGCTTTGCTAGGATTTATATCACGTGAAGGCCTGCTCGGTAAAGCAGCTGATGCAGTCGGGTTAAACCTGGTTGGAAACCCTGTGGGCATAGCTTTGGCAATGGCCTTTGTTAGCCTCTCTTTCCTGATTAATGCTGCAAGAGACGGTTTTGCTGCTGTACCGGAACGACTTGAAAAAGCTGCCATGAACCTGGGAGCCTCCCCGATGAGAATGTTCTTTACTGTTTCATTGCCACTTACATGGAGAAATATTGCTTCAGGATTTATTATGATGTTTGCCAGGGGTATGAGCGAGTTCGGGGCAATAGTTATTATTGCCTATCACCCGATGACTGCTCCTGTACTGATATATGAAAGATTTAATCAGTTTGGACTATCATATGCCAGGCCAGCATCAGTATTCTTTATACTTGTGGCACTGGTAATTTTTATATTTATCAGAATAATCTCAACTAAAGCTAACTGAAGCCTTAAAAAAGTAACTGTGAATAACAGGTAAATGCTTGAATTAAAAAACATATCAAAGAATTTCGGCAACTTTGCCCTGAAGAATATAAACCTGAATATTTCAAAAGGTGAATATTTTATCCTGCTCGGGCGATCAGGTGCTGGTAAATCACTGTTGCTTGAACTTATTGCAGGATTGAGATCTCCTGACACAGGCAGTATTTATCTTAACGGCAGAGATATTACAGATGAGAAAATACAGAAAAGAAAAGCAGGAATGGTTTTCCAGGATTATGCAATTTTCCCCCATCTCACTGTTTACGATAATATTGCATATTCACTTAAAATAAGACGACTACCGAGAAATGAAACAGATGCTATAGTAAGACAGATGTCTGAAAACGTTAATATAGCACATTTACTGGACCGGAGAACAGATGACCTGTCTGGAGGAGAGAGCCAGAGGGTTGCTGTTGCCCGGGCCCTGGTAACATCCCCCGATATAATACTACTTGATGAACCCATGGCATCAATAGATACAACCTTGAGGGATGATGTCAGACGATTGCTGCGGAAAATTAATGAAATGGGAATAACCATGTTGCATGTTACACATGATTATAGTGAAGCCGTGCGTCTGGCTCACAGGGTGGGAGTTATACATAATGGAAAGATTTTACAGACAGGTAGCCCCGAGAGCGTATTCTCAAAACCTGTTAATAAGTTCGTCGCCAGGTTTGCAGGGATACAAAATTTTTACAGCGTTGAAATATACAGGATTGATGGAAAGCTTGTTGCTGAATCTGGTAACCGTAAATATATCCTCCCTGAAGCTGATTATCCCGAAAATGGACTGTTGATAATAGAAAGTAATTCAATAGGTTTGTCTGTCATAGAACAAAACGACAGGGATAATTGTATAAGGGGTATAATTACCGAATTGAACAGGGCTGAAAATGGCTATGAACTGTTTGTTGATTCTGGTGATATGTTCCATGTAGTGGTAGACAAAAAGAATCTTGAAAAATTATCACTTAAAGTAGGGCAATCTGTATTTTTGTCTTTTTCATCCAACAACCTCAGGATAATATAAAACTGAATTGGGAAATGATATCTTACGAAGAAGCTATAGTAATAACAGAAAAATATAATCCTGATGGTGGGCTTGAATACCTGCCATTCATGGATTCACTTGGCAGGTACCTTGCTGAAGATATTGTCAGCGACATTAATATGCCTCCATTCAATAAAACTGCTGTAGATGGATATGCATGCCGCAAAGAAGATATTGATAAAGAATTAATAATAAACGAGATTATCCCCGCCGGTGTATCAGCTTCAAAAAAGGTTGAAGAAGGTGAATGCGTAAAGATAATGACAGGTGCGGCCATACCCGAAGGTGCCAACTGGGTATTTATGGTTGAAGATGCTCAGGAAAATAATGGCAGGGTAAGGTTTACAGGAAAGCCGGGGAAGGATAATATAGCTAAAATGGGCGAAGATATACGTAAAGATGATATAGTACTGAAGGCTGGCAGGCTTATTGAACCCCAGGATATTGCAGTAATGGCAACAGTGGGAGCAGTAAAGGTGGCGGTACGAAAACGACCATTGGTCGGAATTATCAGTACAGGTAGCGAACTGGTAGAACCTGATATTAAACCGGCTGATTCACAGATACGTAATAGCAATGCTTACCAATTGATAGCTCAGACAACCAGGTCAGGTGCCGAAGCTGTATACTACGGTATAGCTCCTGATTCCGAAAAAGACATCTTCGAAATGCTGACTAAAGCATTAAATGAATGCGATATAGTGCTCATTTCCGGTGGTGTATCAATGGGCGACTTCGATATGGTGCCGGCTGTGCTGGAGAAGGCTGGCGTAAAAATAATTTTTGACAGGATAGCTGTCCAGCCGGGAAAACCGACTACATTCGGTGTACATGATGATGCACTGGTATTCGGATTACCCGGTAACCCTGTGTCCTCATTCATACAGTTCGAACTGTTCGTCAAACCAATGATATGTAGAGCAATGGGTGCAAACCACTTTGACAGTATCAGGAAACATAAGCTGGCAAATGATTATTCCCGTGAACGGACAGAAAGGATGGCCTGGGTGCCTGTAAATATAAACAGCGATGAAACAGTTGCCCCGGTGGAATACCATGGTTCTGCACATATAAATGCCCTGACAGGTGCCTATGGAATGATGAAAGTGCCGGTGGGTGTAAGTGAAATTAGAAAAGGAGAAATAGTAGATGTACGACAGATATAACAGGAAAATAAATTATTTGAGAGTATCTGTAACCGACAGGTGTAACCTCAGATGCCGTTATTGCATGCCTCCTGAAGGGATTAAACTTATAAGCCATAACGATATTCTCAGTTTTGATGAGATAACTGACTTTGTACGTATCGCAGTTAATATGGGAGTTGAAAAGGTTAGGCTAACGGGGGGCGAGCCACTGGTGCGAAAAGACCTGCCCGTGCTTGTTAAAATGATAGCAGGTATAAAGGGAATAAACGACTTTTCAATGACCACAAACGGTACCCTCCTGAGAAAATTCGCAAAACCACTGGCTGATGCAGGATTACACAGGGTTAATGTGAGCATTGACTCAATGGACCCCTTTAAGTTCAGCTGGCTGACAAGGGGAGGAGACCTGAACCAGACAATTGACGGAATCGATGCTGCAATTGAGGCAGGCCTGATACCTGTCAAGTTGAATTGCGTGGTCAAAGAATCAAAAGATGAGCCTGATGCAAAAATGGTTGCTTCATTTGCGGAGAAAAAAGGCCTTGAAGCAAGGTATATAAAACAAATGGACCTGGCACGGGGTGAGTTTGGTGTGGTTGAAGGTGGTGATGGCGGTAATTGTGAAAACTGTAACAGGCTGAGAATTACCGCAAACGGTAAAGTAAAGCCATGCCTCTTCAATGAACTGGAATATGATGTAAGAAAACTGGGAGCCGAAAAAGCAATTAAAATGGCACTGGAGAATAAACCTGAATGCGGAACAGTAAACCGTGACAACGAATTTTATAATATCGGAGGTTAAACAATTGATGATCGTTATAATTACGTAACATTTCTCCTCCTTTTGAAAGGAGGAGTACCCTGACAGAGCTAGGCGATGTCGGGGGGAGGTGGTTAGTTCAATTATTATACAGGTAAACATGAAAAAATTAACACATACCGACAACAGAGGCCGTGCTCGCATGGTTGATGTAGGGAATAAACCCGACAGCGACAGAACTGCACGTGCTGTGGGATCAATAAAGCTTTCTTCTTCAACAGTGGATCTCATTGAAAAAAACGAAATGAAAAAAGGTGATGTCCTCACAGTGGCTGAGATAGCAGGCGTACAGGCAGCCAAGAAAACATCGGACCTGGTTCCATTGTGTCATAATATTACTCTTAATAAAATAACTGTAACCGCAACCCTGGATACTAATGGGGTGAACGTTGAATGCGAGGTGAAATGCAGGGGAACAACCGGCGTGGAAATGGAAGCCCTGACAGGTACTTCAGTCGCGCTCCTTACAGTTTATGATATGTGTAAGGCAGTGGATAAGGAGATGGTAATAAATAATATTCGTTTAATTGAAAAAACAAAAAAATGACAGATCTGCCCCGCAAATTCAAGGCGCTTATTATAACACTGTCCGACAGGGCAGCAGAGGATGAGTATGAAGACCTGAGCGGTCCTCAGGCAAAAGAAATGATAATCGAATATTTCAGGAAGATAGGTTGGCTGATCGAGGCAGAATTACTGGTTATCCATGATGATAGGACACGACTCCGCCAGCTCCTTAATGAGTATTCTCAGGAATATAATATCATTATTACGTCAGGTGGTACAGGAATAGGTCCAAGGGATATCACGGTGGATGTGGTTAAAGACCTTATCGATATTGAAATCCCGGGTATCATGGATTATATCAGGATTAAGTACGGGATGGAAGAACCAAATGCCCTGCTTAGCCGCTCAATCGCCGGACTAATGGGACAGTGCCTTATATACACATTGCCTGGTTCAGTAAAAGCAGTTAAGGAATATATGTCTGAAATATTGAAAACATTGCAGCATACAATCCATATGCAATACGGACTTAATGTGCATGGAAAACACTGATGCTAGCGATGAGTGTTTAAGGTATTGACCATTTGGTGTCCTATAAGACGGTCATACCTGCCGTTAGGATCCCTGTAGTAAGTCAAAATAAGATAATCATTCTCTGTTTCGTAATGATCGCCTTCAAACTTACTGAATATAGAAGCTGACAGGCTTTCATTCTTCATCGCGTACATATAATTGTACCAGCCCTGTTTTAATAAAAGGCGGCATTCATAGGCCCCACGTTCAGAATTATAATGCATCCTGTTCCCCTCGTTAAAGTCCCAGTTGGTGAGCTCACCAAATATATATACATCACCTGCCACAGAAAATTTACTGGGAAGAGTGAAATATACATAAACATAGTCAGCATCGGTATTCGGATCAATACCTTCCTGATGAGCAATATAATATTTCCCGTTAAAATCCTGCCAGTAGAAATACTGGCGGGCTGCCCTGTTCTCCGATTCCCTTAGCTCAATATGGTAGTATCCATATAAGTTCTCAATCCTTTTAATGTACTCGCTCTGATACCTTATGCTCTTAATGTCAAAATACCTGTACTCGCTGCCCCCGGGGAATATATTAAGGTCAGATAATCCATTATATTCAAGGCTGTAATTACCGGTGAAATCAGGTTTTAAATTCTTTCTTGCATTATCCCACCTGCCGTTCTGCAGAACAGTGCTGTAAATAGTATTATATGGATCCTGTATATCAAGGGATGCATGGTTAACCCTGAAATCAACCTGCTGCCCTGTCTGGTAATAACCCGCTAACTTGGAGCGTAGTGTGGTGGCACTTATAGGTGCAGCAGCCTCACTTACCATGAACCTTTTAGTGATAACCGGAGCGTCAGGCTCTCCAAAAGGATAAACCTTGATCATATAATTACCCGATATTCTAAATGAAACATCATTATTCGGGAAACTTAAACTGTAATGGATATAATTTACAGTGGTATTGAATGACATATCATAATCCTGTACCTGGTTTTCTGTAAATCCTTCAAGATATTCCGATTCATATACCCGGCTCGGATTCCAATCCTTATCACAATGAATAAAGGTATAATAATACGTTTCAATACTTTCTCCCAGTAAATCAAAATGCAGAATAAGCTTCTCACCTGAACCCAGCTCAATTATAGGGTATGACAGGTTCCACTCCTCGCGATGCAACCTTACCGATTTAATCCCTTCGGGCCTGTAGTCCTGGTATGAACCAATATCCTGCCCTGATATCCTGCCCGTGAGTAATAATACCGCCAGGAATATTAAGAATTTATATATGTTTCCCGGTGAAATCATTTAGCTGTAAAAATATATATTATAACGGTAATTGTAAGTTAATGTTATTCAATATTCCAATATTGACTTACCCAGAGGACTCGGGGTTCGTCGAGCTCGCCCCGAATTCTAAGACTAATACAAACAATTCGGATATTATTTAATTAATTATTTCAAAAATTTATTTTTCTAACTCCATCGACTGTTATTTTCATCCAGCTTGCCTCAATTTCACGAAAGGAGTTCC
>Ga0315539_1000018_pt1 | contig 114237 bp, 86 predicted proteins | sample SalMarSW160150MG_FD_203097 | JGI IMG/M metagenome (GOLD analysis project Ga0315539, IMG submission 203097) | Salt marsh sediment microbial communities from the Plum Island Ecosystem LTER, Massachusetts, United States - Salt Marsh Sediment SW1601-150 ...
TGCTTGATAAGGTCTGAATTTCGATTTAAGATTTCAACATTTTCCTGTTGCGACCTTGCAGATACTAACGGCAATTGCTTCGGCGGTATGTTTCTATTACTTTTAATATCGCGTACGGTTCGAATCGCATCCTGAACAAGCATAATTTGTTTTTCAACATCCTCATTCTTCAGATATTCCAGTCCCGCCGGCCATTCGGCAACAACCAGCGCTTCGGATTTTTTGGCCTCTGCCAGGCCGTTTAGTTTTCTTTCAGGTGCAATTTCGTTCAGCCGTTGAAATATCTCTTCGGTAATAAACGGCACAAAAGGGTGCAACAGCCGCAGGGCCTGGTCCAGCACAAAGGCAAGAACGTTTTGCGCAATCGGCCTTTGCTGCTCGTCCTGCATTCGCGGCTTAGCCCATTCAAGATACCAGTCACAAAAATCATTCCAGAAGAATCGATAAAGCTGTGATAACGGCTCACTATATTTAAACTCATCCAATGATTCTGTAACCAAGGAAATGGTCTTAGCCAGGCGGGAAAGAATCCATTTGTCGGTAATCGTCATCCTTTCTTTATCGAAACCGGCGAGGTCGATGCCTTCAAGGTTCATCAGGGTAAAACGAGAAGCGTTCCAGAGCTTATTACAGAAGTTTCGGCCGAGGTCGAACTTTGGTGATGTATTTATCGTCCGCCCGTCGGGCAGCTTCATTTTTTTGACCGGCATACGTACGTCCTGCGTCTGCGTGGTCATACTGGCCAAGGTAAACCGCATCGCATCAGCGCCGTGGCTGTTAATAGCCACAAGCGGGTCAATACCATTGCCCAGGCTCTTGGACATCTTGCGTCCCTCGCCGTCCTGAATCATAGCGTGAATAAATACGTCGCTGAACGGAATATCGCCGACGCAGTACTGGCCCATCATCACCATACGGGATACCCAAAGCGTGATAATCTCGCGGGCGGTGCAAAGCACGTCTCCCGGATAAAATGTCTTTAAATCATCTGTATCGTCCGGCCAGCCCATCGTACTGAACGGCCAAAGTGCCGAACTAAACCACGTATCCAAAACATCCTCGTCGCATTCTCTGATGTTGAACTTAAAATGTAATTTCTGAGCCTGTTCAGTTGCGCTTGGGAAACTTGGCAAACTGGGCATTGCAAGTGGAGTACTTTGACCAAGCACTCTTTTTTTCGCTTCCTTACTTTTCGAGAAACCTTTGAACTCAGAAACAAGTCTATCCGCTTCTTCAGATAATGGACAAATATAAACTTCAGCAAAATTATTGGGATTAAACTTATAAGCAAAACTCTTGCCCAGCCCTGCATCTTCAGAAAGTCTGTCAAATTCATCTTTGAATTGACTCTGAAATTCGTCCGGAGAGGCATGGGCAACCCCTTCGCGAGTTGATTTGTATGAATCAATCTCCAATTCTGCTTTCCAAACAGGAATCCTATGCCCCCACCAGAGCTGTCGGCTAATGGGCCAATCACGGAGGTTCTCCAGCCAGGCCTGATAGGTTTTGGCATATCGCTCAGGGATGAATCGCAATCGGCCATCGAGTAATGGCTTTAAGGCCAGGCCAGCCAGGGAGTTTATGGGTATATCGGTTCCTTCAATCAGGTCTTGTGGCACGGGCATCTTGCCCGTGTTTTCGTGGCACGGCCATCCTTGTGGCACGGCCATCCTGGCCGTGTCTTCCACGGGCTGGAAGCCCGTGCCACGGCGGACTCGGGACAAGCCTAGCCGTGTTTCACTTGTCTTTACACCGACCCAAGGCCAGTTCTCAAGGCCGACCTTTACGGGATTTTCAATGATATAATTTATCTGATAAGTGAAATCTTTTTCATCACGAATCAGATGGTCATAATACTCACTTTGCCAAAATGCCCCCATTCGTCCCAGCAACTCATTGGCTTTATTTGCCGTGTATGATTTCCAAGAATGCACAATATCAGACAGTTTTATTTCCTCAAATGGTTTAAGAATTGCATGGACGTGATTTGGCATAATTATCCAGGCGATAAGGTCATAACGTTCCCCGTCGAAGTATTTAAGTGCATTGGCAACAAGTTTGGCTATTTCAGGTTCCCGAAGATAACATTCCCCTTGTCCTGCGTTTAGATACAATTCAACCTTATCTCTATTGAGCCGTTCAAGTTCCTGCTGTTCGTGAAAAGTTATCTCTCGCCCTTGCGACGCAGCATTCTGAATAATCTTTTCACGCTCTGTATGCCATTGCTCCGCAATGTCGACAGGCAGCGAATCAGCAAGACGGAATGTTACAGCATATATTGCCCCGGTTTGAGTCCAATGAGGTAGATATGCACCATTTCGTTTGTTAATTTGGTCATCCACGGGCTGGAAGCCCGTGCCACTTTGCACGAGCGACGGAATCGGTTTCTTGACGGCAATGTACCACTGGTCTGAAAGATACGGCTCGATAGGTACGTGGCTTCTATAGCTATGCCCGACCTCGTGGGTATATTCGCGTACGTCCTCAAGCAGCTTTTCCGTGCGGAACCACTCGACAACGGCCTCACGTGCCTCGAACCGGTCCATACCGATAAGGTTTTCAACATCGGGATTTTTAATATCTTCCCAGTCCGTCCAGTCATATTTGTCACTAATAGACCCGTCCGGTGCCATTACGTTTACTATTGGCAGATTATTCCGCTGACCGATTTCCCAGTCGTCCGGGTCGTGGGCAGGCGTCACCTTTAAAAAGCCGGTCGAGAATTTGGCCTTTTCGTCCTCGCTTTCGTCATCTGGCAGCACCACGTGCTCGTCCGCGATTATTGGGATGATACGCCCGACAATCGGCAGCCGCACCATTTTACCAAGCAGATGTTTGGCCCGTGAGTCGTTCGGATTCATTGCAACGGCTGTATCGCCAAGCATTGTTTCAGGCCTGGTAGTAGCAACGGTAACGTGCTCAATTCTTGTGCCATCAATCTTTAATGGTTCAACTAATGGATATCGCATATACCAGAAATGTCCCTTTACCGTCTCGTGCTCGACTTCATCGTCGGCCAGCACGGTCTGTGTAGCGGGGTCCCAGTTGACGAGTCTTTTGCCGCGGTAAATCAGCCCGTCCTCAAAGAGTCTGAAGAACGCGGCCCGCACGGCCTTCGCACAAACAGGGTCCATCGTGAAGCGCGTTCGGGCCCAGTCGCACGAGCAGCCCATCGCCTTTAGCTGATTGATAATTGTGGCTTCATATTCATCCTTCCAGGCCTGTACGTGAGCGATAAACTCATCTCGCTGGAAATCTGTGCGTTTTTTACCCTGTTCCGAGAGCAGTATCTTCTCAACAACGGTCTGAGTGGCGATGCCGGCGTGGTCGGTGCCCGGCAGCCAGAGCGTGTTATATTTTTGCATCCGGCGAAACCGAATCAGGATATCCTGGAGGGTATTATTTAGTGCGTGGCCGAGGTGCAGCGGCGCGGTAACGTTAGGCGGCGGGATAACAATTGTATAAGGCTTAAGGGTTTTGGCGTTGTCCGAAATATCGGCGTGAAAATAGCCGTGCGAGAGCCAAATCTCGCTGACATTTTTCTCCACCTGCCCAGGTTCATAGGTTTTTTCAAGTTCTACTGTCACAGACAACAATGGTGGGGCAAGCCCCACCCTACCAAATATAAGGCCCATAAAACAAAATTCCGGCGAAAGACTTTCGCCGGAATGTTATCCTAATAAAATCCGCACATTATGTAAAGCCAACAATTACCGGGGCCAGCCATTCTCCTGCAATAAGTTCCATCTGGCCGATTCGAGGCTAATCGAGATTCATAGTCATCAGGAACTCCGCGTTGCTTCGCACCTTCGTTAATCGGCTCTTGAGCAGCTCAATGGCCTCAATCGGATTCATATCGCTGAGCACACGCCTGAGCCGATATACCAGCTCAAGCTCTTTGGGCTCCAGCAACAATTCTTCCCTTCGCGTGCCACTTCGGCTGATATCGATAGCCGGCCAGATCCTTCTATCCACAAGGCGACGGTCGAGGTGCAGTTCCATATTGCCGGTCGCCTTGAATTCTTCGAAAATCACCTCGTCCATCTTTGAGCCGGTATCAATAAGGCAGGTTGCGAATATGGTCAGCGAGCCGCCGTCCTCTACGTTCCTTGCGGCACCGAAGAATTTTTTTGGCATCTGCATTGCGCCGGAGTCAACGCCGCCCGTCAGGATTTTGCCCGAGTGCGGCGTCTCGGTGTTGTAAGCTCGCGCCAAACGCGTCAGAGAATCGAGAAGAATCACAACGTCCTGCCCATACTCCACCAGACGCTTTGCCTTCTCGATTACCACTTCCGATACCTGGCAGTGTCGCGCAGCCGGTTCGTCGAAGGTACTGCTTATGACCTCCACGTCCTCGGCCGTTTTTCTTTCCATCTCGGTTACTTCTTCCGGCCGTTCGTCTATTAATAACACAATCAGCTTTACATCAGGGTAATTAGTGCTGATGGCGTTGGCGATTTTTTGCAGCAATACGGTCTTGCCTGTCCGCGGCGGGGCAACTATCAGACCTCGCTGGCCTTTGCCGATTGGCGTTACCATATCAATTATTCTCATGCCGAGTTCCTCGGAGGCCGTCTCAAGGATAAGTCTTTGCTCAGGATGTAAAGGCGTCAGGTCGCTAAAGACAATTTTCTCGGCAAGCTTGTCGGGGTCCTCAAAATTAATAGCCTCAACGCGCAGCAGGGCGAAATATTTCTCCAGGTCCTTGGGCGGGCGAATCTGGCCTGAGACTATGTTGCCACTTCGCAGACCGAAACGTCTGATTTGTGAGGGTGAGACGTAAATGTCATCAGGCGAAGACAGATAATTATAACGCGGGTTGCGGAGAAATCCGAAGCCGTCCGGCAGGACTTCCAGAACGCCCTCGCCATACATCAGCCCGTTTTGCCTGATACGCTCCTTGAGTATTTTGAAAATCAGGTCCTGCTTTTTCAGCCCCGTGTATTCCTTCAGCCCCTCATTTTTAGCGATATTATGCAACTCGGCCACCGTCAGGTTTTGAAGGTCGGTTATATGCAGGTTGCCTTTTTTGATTCGCTCGTACTTGGCATGTATCGACTCTTCTTCAGCGGCCTTTTCTTTCTGCCTTGCCTGCTCCGGGGACTGCTCAGCCTGGTCGGCTATCGCCGTTGCCGAATCAGGCTGTTCTCGCTCCGGCTGCGTTTGTTCGGAGGCATCTTTCTCTTCGGGGTCCTTGGCCTTTCGGGCATTCCTCTTCCTTCTCGTCGTTCTTATATCGTCGTTTTTAGAATCGCCTCTACCCATAAATCGCTCCTTGTATTCGCAGGACACAAATTCTCTGCTTCTGGTAACGTCATGTTACAAAAGCTCTGGGGTTTGTTTTGGATAGTTTTTTTATATGTACTGTAAACTGAGTACCCTCGCATTCCCGAATAAGTCGAATCTACCCGTTAGTTGTTATTCTGGAAAGAACACAAGCTACTTGTTCGGTTAGCGTCGGGATATCAGAATTGTTACTTATTATATAATCTGCTATTTTTGCCTTCTTGTCCAGAGAAATCTGAAAATTTTCCCGAATTTTTAAATGTTTTTTGTTAAAAAATCGCTTTTTTTTTGCCCTTTCGAGACGGATTTGCTCCTCACAATCCACAAAAATCAGCTTATCACAGCGTTTATGCCAGCCGATTTCAGCCAACAGGGGCATATCGAGCACAACCGCGACCGGCTCAGTTTGCTGCTTAAATTTTTCGATAAGCTCCTCGGCCTGCTGCAAAACGCGAGGATGAATTATATCGTTGAGGCGCCCGAGCTTTCGGGCGTCGGCAAAGGCCGTCTGGGCTAGTTTTTGGTGGTCGATTCGGCCGGATTCATCCGCAATTTTTTCGCCGAATGCCGCAAATAATTCTCTTTTTACCTCGTCGGTTTGCAACAATTGATGCACGATTCGGTCGGCGTCGACAACCACACAGCCTGTTCCGGCAAGCTGCCCGGCAACGGTACTTTTGCCGGCGCATATCCCGCCCATTATTCCAATTATGGGTTTTTCAAATGCCTTGTTCACTTCGGAGCAATTTTATTCTCCCAGCCGTAATAGTCAAGCAACTTAGCCGTAAGGAATTCTCCATAAGAAGTCCACAGGACTGCGGGCAGCCAGACCGCTGTGCCCAAGACAGGATTTTTTACGAGTTTGCCGAAAGGCCTTTTTTTAGTGGCACGGGCTTCCAGCCCGTGAAGGAGTGTGGAAATAACGGCCAGACCCGTCCTGAGCCCGTCGTGGCACGGAAGACACGGCCAGGATGGCCGTGCCACACTCTGTCAACGGCGAAACAATCACGCTCTTCGAGCGGCCTGGCGCCGGCGTCGCTGCCCATCCAGCGCTTTTTGCAGACTTGCCAGCAGATAGTCCCGAACTACTCTCTGCCAGCTCATCTGCGAGGCGAGCTCAAAGCCGCTTTGAATCAGTTGCTGCATCTGATTTTCATCCTCCGGCAGCCGGGCGCATATCTGTCCTGTGAGTTTCCTGCTGAGCTGTTCTTCAATACGGTCTCGCCTCTGGCCGTCAATTTGCAGCATATCCTCGAGGTCTTCGGGCTCCTGGCCGTCTAACTCGGTATAGTCGGCGATAATGATATTTTTAAGGGCTTCGACTGAGCCCGGCTGAATGTCCTGGCCGGCCGGCGCAATATCTTTGATAAAGCCTGTACAGCCACACACATTACTGAACAGGCATATACTGCCGAAGCTGAGCGGCTCAAGTTGCGCGATGCCGAAAGGCTCATAAATACTCAGTCCAAACTCGAGGTCGCTGCCCTTGCGGATGTCCATAAACTCCATATCGCCGGGCATTCTTCGGCCGCAAAAGGCACTGTTGAAGCCGAACTGGTTGATGAAGATGACTTTTATGTTCCTGCTTTGCGCATTAAACTGCTGTATGCCGGTATAATAGTACGCCTCACCTCCGGACATATCCGGCATCCCCTCACGATGAGCGACGGGCCAGCCGTACTCTGATTCTATCCGGTAAACCTCAGAGCCCTGTCTTCTGCCAACCTCGGTGGAAAGGACAAACATTACCGCCGTCTTGCCGCAGTTCCTGAACTCTGTCTCGAGATTTTCCAGAACGCGCAGGTCGCGCCACAGGCCCTTACTTGGTACGAGTCTGGTAACATGTGTGAAAATATAATCCGGGGTATAGCGCAGCAGGTTCCGGCAATATTGCTGTAATTTTCCTCTCGAGGCGAGCTTGTCTTCGAGTGTGATTTGGTAAGCTGGTATCCCGTTATATACGATATCAATATTTGCCGATTCAAATTCAGGGCCGAGGAATCGCAATTCATCAGCGACGTGACTGCCTACACTGATGATATTATCACAGTATCTCGAGGCCTGTACGAGAACGTGTTTGAAGTAAGAGCTCTGGACGCCGAATACCTCATCGACATAAACTTTTTCACGTCGGGCTTTGTGCAGAATGTTATAGAACATCGCGTCGTGTCCGGGCTCTTGTTCTACGATCCGTCGCATTGTGGCGACCTCGTGCGCATAAAAGACGGTCGCAATGTTATCCTGGGGCTCCAGTATGGCGGCCAGCGCTGTCGGCATTCCCATAAACTCATGAGCAATGAGTATTGTTTGTTGCTGGCCCTGGGTCTCTCGAGGCCGATGAATCGTGGGAGACAGGGTTGCACCGAGCGCCCTCAAAACGGCAAGTGCCGGCGGGGCAAGTCTGACGTATTGTTCATATTCCCAGAGATGCTCGTAGAGATGGCTGCGAATACCGAACTCCTCGAAGAGCCGTTTCTTAAGTCTATTGACCGGCCCCAAATTACTCCGGGTTACGTCAATTAGTATCACCTCAGGTGAACTTTTTATGCCGGTAAGTTTGTCAATAAATGTTCGTCTGCCGTAGACTATACTCACGTTGAAGGCCTCTTCAATCCTCCTAAAGGTACTGACGTAGCTTGTCTCAATGTGGCCGTCGATGGACGAGTACAACACATCGCCATCGGGTCCGAGCCTGTCGGAGACGCTGCCGTTAACGTTAAACAGCGGGCTTATAAGGATTGACCGGCCGACGCCTTCAAGATATGCCTCGCAAGTCAGAAGCCCCTCGAGGACGGCACCTATTCCCCCTATCTTTCCCGCTGCTTCGTGCGTAACGTGCACTAAAGTGGGTTTTTCGTTCATCAAGTCGTTTCTCCCGAGTTATAACAAATCGCCTGGAGCCTGTCCGCCGCGTCCCAGCGGCTCTTCTGCTCTTAAAATCCGGTCTCTAAGGTCTCCATATTAAATATACGAAAAGGGCCGGCTTCCGGCCAAATGCACAACCGGGCCGGATAGCCAGTTTTTTTACGGGGCCGAAAAAATCACGCACAGACTGTTTATTAAGGTTTTTCTTTCGGACGTTCCGGCAAGAAAATTTTTTAGATTTGGGCCGGTGTGGGTGCATGTCATGATAGTAAGTAGATTTTCAGATTCTCAGTCCCGACAGGTCGGGATCCCTGTGGCACGGCCATCCCTTCGACTTCGCTCAGGACAGGCTTGGCCGTGTTTTCACGGGCTTGAAGCCCGTGCCACAAAAAGCCAATTGGTCCTACCTACAAACTCGACATGCACCCGGCCGGTGTCGGTACGCACTCCTGACCTGATTCATCGGGATTGACAGAGAACCGTCTGGTTGCAGTACAGATTAAAACAGTCGCGTGCTGTCCAGCAGGAATGTGACGGGGCCGTTGTTGGTGCTGGCTACCTGCATACGGCAGCCGAATCGGCCGCGGGCAACTTTAAGGCCGGCCTGTTCGAGCAGCTCGATAGTCTTTTCGTAAAGGTTCTCGGCCTTCTGAGGTTCGGCGGCTGCGTCAAAACCGGGCCGACGGCCCTTACGACAGTCGCCGTGAAGTGTGAAATTGCTGATGAGTAAAATTTGGCCGTCGATGTCAGGCAGACCGAGGTTCATCTTACCGTTATCATCTTCGAAGATGCGCAGGCCGGCCAGCTTCTCGGCCATAAATTTCGCATCGTCTGGATTGTCCGCCTTACCGATACTGAGGTAGACAAGCAGTCCTTCCCTGATTTGGCCGGCTATTTCACCGTCGACCTCGACGCGGGCTTCTGAGACTCTTTGCACTACCGCTCGCATAAACTGGTTTCTTCTGACATATTTAGTTTTTCTGCTGCAAACCAGCGCTTTCCACCAACAAAGAGCCGGCTTACGGCGATTATATTGGGTCCGGCCCACAATTGCGAGGGCATAAATTCTCGGTCCTGAGTGTAATCGAAGGACTGATTGCTCCCGGCACCCCAAAAAAAGGGGGCGATTAAGAGGTAATTAGGCATTGCTGGTGGAAAAATCGCCAGCGGGGAGAAAGATTTGACAATCCGGCGGAAAATGATAGAGTAGTAGGCCGCGCGTGCCCTGCCTTCAAAGCGGGGCCAAAGCATTCGTGTGCTTTAATCAACTCAGGGATGTGAGGTTATGGCAAGAGCCGACGGTTCCGTATCTACTGTGGGTGGCGAGCAACGCAGTATGCCTGAATCGTTAGAGGCGGAAGCTGCTGTGCTCGGATCGATGATAATTGACCCGGCCTGTATCGCCCAGATAGTGCAACAACTTAATGCACAGGCTTTCTACAGGATGGAGCATCAACTGATATTTGATGCGCTGGTCGGGCTGTTTGAGAAGAATACCGAGCAGGGTATCGATTTGGTCCTGCTTCGGACCGAGCTGAAAAAACGCATGCAGCTCAAGGATGTGGGCGGGGTTGATTACCTCGTAAGGCTGGCCGAGTCGGTCCCATCGAGCGCCAATGTGATTTACTACTCGCAAGTAGTTAAAGACAAGGCGCTGATGCGCGAGCTTATACGGGCCAGCAGTGAAATCCTGACAAACGCCTACAGTGATACCAACGATATCGGCCAGGCGCTTGACGAGGCGGAAAGAAAGATTTTTGCGGTCAGCGACCAGAAGATAACCGGCGAGCCGGAGCCGTTGAAAGGTCTGCTTGCCCAGGCACTCGAAAGATTTGAGACCAAAGGAATAACAGGGCTCTCAACAGGCTTTGCGCAGCTCGACGAATTAACCTGCGGGCTTCAGAAAAGCGAGATGATAATAGTGGCGGGCCGGCCAAGTATGGGCAAGACCAGCTTTGCGCTCAACCTCGCCGAGTACATCGCCGTGGATAATGAAGTGCCGGTCGCGGTTTTTTCCCTTGAGATGAGTAAGCAACAACTGGCTGAGCGGATCCTGTGCAGTCGCAGCGAGGTTGACGCACAAAGAGCCAGAAAGGGGATGCTCACCGCCGAGGAAATGCAAGGCCTGGTACAATGCGGCAGTGAGCTGTTCGAGAAGCCGCTTTACATCGACGATACGGCGGGGCTGACCCCTCTGGAGCTGCGCGGCAAGACCAGGCGGCTGAAAAGCCAGTACAATATCCAATGCGTTATTGTTGACTACCTGCAGCTGATGAGCTTTTCCTCGAGGAGATTGGAGTCGCGTCAGCAGGAGATTAGTACCATATCAAGGTATCTTAAGGCCCTCGCCCGGGAACTGTCGGTGCCGGTGGTGGCGCTTAGCCAACTGAACCGGTCCCCGGAGGGCCGAGAGGGCCACCGGCCGAGAATGAGCGATTTGCGGGAAAGCGGTGCTCTCGAGCAGGACGCAGACGTTGTAATGCTGCTTCACCGTGAAGACTATTATCATCAGGGCAAGGCAGATTACACACCCGACAACACGGCGGAGGTCATAATAGCCAAACAGCGGAACGGGCCGACCGGTCTGGTCAGACTCACATTCTTCGAGCAGTTTATGCGGTTCGCAACCTCGCACAGAGAGGTAGAACATGAAAAGACCTCGTACAAAGAAGTACCTTTTTAGGGAGGAAAAATGACTCGTACTTCGCAGAGCAGTAAAGGCAGGAAGCCGCCCTGCCCACAGGTCCCGGGCCACAGACTTGCCTCTTGCATCTGGGGGCTTGAATCCTGTTTTGTTATCGCTATTTTGATTTTGTTTATGGCATCCGCCGCGCCCGGCCAGGCCAAGTATGAAGGTCTCGCGGTAGACAGTATTGAGATTGTCGGCAATCAGACAGTCAGCACAACAAAGATACTCTCGAAGGTCCGGACAAGAGCTGGCGACCTGTTTAATACCGCCAGTGCGGCGGACGATGCGAAACGAATCGCCCAACTGGAGGGCCTGCAGTACGCCTATTACAATACCGAGTTTATCAAAGACAAGCTGAAGCTGACGTTTGTGGTGGTGGAGAAAAACGTTGTAAGGTCTATCGAGTTGGTCGGCAACAAAAAGATAAAGCAGGGAAGTTTGCTGAAAAAGCTGGAGTTTAAAACCGGTGATTTTCTAAACAAATATATAGCACAGGCCGGGCAGGAAGCCCTGACCGAATACTATCAAAAGAAGGGGTATGCGTTTGCGCAGGTCGAGCTGGAAACAAATCAGCTGCAGACTGGAAACGTGGTTTACAACATCGATGAAGGCCCAAGGGTCAAAATAAAAGCGGTCGAATTCAGCGGCAACTCGGCGATCCCGACCAGGAAGTTACGAGAAGCGATAAAAACCAAAAAGAGTAAAATGCTTTTCTGGCAGCAATACTACGTTGAAAAGGAATTGAAACAGGACATCTCAAGGCTCGCAAATCTTTATCAAAAACGGGGTTATCTTGACGCCCGTATAGAGGCCACGCCGCAGTTTAATGAGGATAAAACGGCTGCGATGGTCAGCTTTACAATCTCAGAAGGTCCGGCCTATGTTATCGAGGAAATAATCTTCACGGACAACAGTTTTTTAGATGGGCAGGCCCTGACCTCTGAGCTTCGGCTTGAGGTCGGGCAGGTCTACAACAAGCAGCAGGCTGACTCCGATACGGAACGGATTCTGGAGCGTTACAAAGAGGCCGGCTTTATTGATGCCCAGGTCACGCACAGACGCCTGTTCGCCGAGCCCGGCCGGGTCCGTTGCGAATTTAAAATTAGCGAAGGCCAGCGCTTCAGGATCGGCCAGATTAACATTACCGGCAACAAGCAGACACAGGACAAGGTTATCCGCAGAGTGCTCGATGAGTACGACTTTAAGCCCGGCCAGTGGTATAACGCACAAACGGCCCAAGGGGATGGTCAGGGCGAGCTTGAGGAGGCAATAAAGGGCATCGTGTTGACCGAGTCGGCGATTATTAACGCCACGGGTACCAAGCCGGACCAAAGGGACGCCCAGGTCAGCATTGTGGAGGGGAAAACCGGAATGGTACTGGTTGGTGCGGGCATTGACAGCTCGGCCGGACTGATAGGGCAATTGATATTTGAGCAGCGGAATTTTGACATCTCGGATTGGCCGGAAAGCTGGGACGATTTTGTAGCCGGGCGGGCCTTCAAGGGTGCCGGCCAAAAATTAAGGATAGCCATAGAGCCCGGTACCGAGCAGACCCAATACTCGGTCAGCTTCACCGAGCCCTATTTTGACGATAAGCCCGTATCACTCAATGCCGTCGCTTCAAGATATAACAGGGGTATGGAGTCCTATGACGAGACAAGGACACGTGGATACCTGGGATTTGAGAAGCGGTTCCGGGATGGCTGGCGTCAGGGCATCGGTTTCAGACTGGAAAATGTCAAGATCGACGATATAGATTCAGACGCGCCGTCTGAAATCCTGTCGGTTTCCGGTGATAACCTGTTGGCAGGGGCACAGATAAGTGTAGGCAAGAATACAACGGACAATAAATTCAATCCGACTGAAGGGCACAGCTTTAACACCAGTTACGAGCAGGTTACCGGCGACGATACCTTCGGTGTGGTAGGAGGTACATACCGGTGGTACAAGACGATACACGAGGACTATGCGCGGCGGAAGACGGTTCTTGCCGCGAAACTGCATGCGGCGAGCATAGTGGGGGGCGATGCGCCGCCATTCGAGAAATTTTATGCCGGCGGCATGGGGAGCATCAGAGGCTTTAATTATCGCGGTGTAAGTACAAGAGGAGTCGCCTCGGACGGCTCAGGCAGCGAGGACCCGATAGGCAGCGACTGGATATTCCTGGCCAATGCGGAGGTATCGGTACCGTTGGAGACGGAGAATTTGTCGATACTGTTTTTCGTGGACAGCGGCACAATCGACTCAGGCGGATACCGTGCAGCGTTCGGAACGGGCGTTCAGATACTGGTACCGCAGTGGTTTGGGCCCGTGCCGATGAGATTTGAGTTCGCCACACCGATAATGAAAGATAACGATGACGATACACAGGTTTTCAGTTTCTCGGTGGGCCGATTGTTCTGACCTCGGCGAGGGCTTCGACCCCGATGAATCGGGGCCGAATATTCTTAGTCGAACCATTTTAGTGATAACCATAATTACGTGGAAAGGTAAGTTATGAAGCCCAGAAATATCATTGTAGGCTGCATTTTAATTTCGATTGTTTTGATGATGATCGTGTATGATAGCAACGGTAAAGAAAGCAAACCGCAGGATACAACACCGAGAATCGGTGTGGTACGTATCCGTGCGGTGTTCAAGGACTGCAAAAAAAACAACGACCATCAGAAGCAGCTCACTGCTGAGCAAGGCAGGATGATTGCCGAGCTGGAAAAGCTATCGAAGGGGGTAGAAGCACTGAAGGCTGACTTGATGACACGTAAACCCGGCAGCAGCGACCACTCGAATTTGATGCTACAAATAATGGACAAGCAGGCCCAGTTAGGTTCGAGAAAGGATTTTTATCAGCAGCAGATAGTTTTAAAGGACCAGCGGTGGACCGAACAGCTATACAAAGAAATTTTAGAGATTGTCGGGCAGGTTGCAAAGACGAAAGAGCTTGATATGGTGCTGGCAAAAGAGGAACTCGACTTTCCCACGGCAAGTCAGACGGAGCTTATGCTCGCCATCAGGACTCACAAGCTGCTTTACTCGGCGGACGGACTTGATATTACAAAAGACGTTGTAAAGCTGCTGAATGCAGAGAAATGAAAGGTATCGGTTTTCAAGCGAGCTTTTATCGACTGGACGAGAATGAACAACAGAGACTCTACAAGGATTACAGTGCAGCAGTTAGCGGAGTTGATAGGCGCTGAGTTGGCCGGCGACGGCGCAGGATACATCAATGGCGTTAACACCATCGAGACGGCCGATGAGAGTGAGGTTGCGTTTGTTTCGAATGAAAAGTATATCGGTAAGCTGCAGCATTCGCAGGCCGGGGCCTTTATCACAGCAAAAAAAATCGAGGGCCTGACCAAGCCTCAGCTGGTTGTAGAAAATGTCGAGGCGGGTCTTATAAAAACCCTGGGCGTTTTTGCCCCGAAACTAACACCGGTGAAGCCGGGCATTGATTCGAGGGCGTTAGTCGATGAAACCGCAAAAATCTCACAAAGCGCCTACATCGGTCCCGATGTACATATCGGTCCAGGCGCAGAGGTCGGCGCGGGTAGTCTGCTCGCGGCCGGCTGCAAGATTGGCCAGAACTCAAGAATCGGTGATAATTGCCGGCTGGACAATAACGTGGTTGTTTATCACAATTGCATAATTGGCAGTAATGTCATCATTCAGGCAAACAGCACAATCGGCTCGACGGGCTTCGGCTATTCGCAAATTGAGGGTACTCACCGGCTGATACCACACAACGGAGGCGTTATAATAGAAAATTATGTCGAAATTGGGGCAAACTGCTGTATTGACCGGGCGAAATTTGGCAATACAATAGTTGGGGCAGGCACAAAGATTGATAACCTGGTGCAAATCGCGCACAACGTAGTTATCGGCAAGTGCTGCCTGTTAGCGGCGCAGGTCGGCATAGCAGGCAGTTGCGAGATCGGTGATGGAGTGGTTATGGCCGGCCAGGTGGGCGTGGGTGACCACGTGAAAGTAGGCGATGGTGTCATGGTAGGGGCACGAGCCGCGGTTATTCAGGATGTAAAAGCCGGCCAACAAGTGCTCGGTGTACCGGCAATAGAACGAAGACGGTCCCTGAAGACAATGAAAATTATTCCCCGACTGCCGGAGATGGTCAAGCAGTTAAGAGAGCTTTCGGCAAAGATAGAAAAGCTTGAGAACTCACGCAAGGCTTAAACGGGACATCCAGGGAGGGAGGTGCCTTGACAGATACACTTCTTCGGAGACGCTTCCGGTCGGATCCGTGTGCGGTTTGTCCCGATGAAATCGGGAGAGGTTTTGGGATTGGAGCTGCAAAAGACAATAGAGCGAGAGGTAACGGTAGCCGGCAAAGGTCTGTTCGAGGGAAAAGAGGCCCGGGTGATATTTCGTCCGGCCCAGGTCGATACCGGCGTAGTCTTTATACGAACCGATATGCCCGAGCCGGTGAGAATCAAGGCTCTGGCGTACAACATCGCCGAGCGCCCGAGGCGGACTTCGATAAAAAACGGCTCGGTAAGTATAGAGACCATCGAGCACTGTATGGCGGCAGTAAGCGCATTGGGTATTGACAACCTGATAATAGAGGTAAATGGACAGGAACTGCCCGGCCTTGACGCCAGCAGCACAGAGTACCTGCGGTTGCTGAAAAAGGCAGGTATTACCGAACAGCAGGCCCGGCGTCGTGAGCTTGTGATAACGGAGCCGATAGCCCAGATACGGGGTGAGGCCTCGATATATGCGCTGCCGGCGGAGGGACAGGAGCTGCATATCTCATTCGAACTGGACTATCAGGGACATACCGGCATCGGCAGACAGAATTTCAGTTGCCGGATTACGCCGGATTTTTTTGAAAGACAACTGGCGACTGCACGGACGTTTCTGCTTGAAGCGGAGGCCAAGCAGTTTCAGGCGCGCGGACTGGGCAGACATCTGAGCCCGCGCGATATCCTGGTCATCGGCTCCGACGGACCCATTAAGAACAGCTTTAGATTCGACGATGAGTGCGTACGGCACAAGATCGTGGACCTGATAGGTGACCTGGCATTAGTGGGCCGGCCAATAAAAGGACGGATTGCAGCTTATAAAAGTGGACATTCGTTGAATCTAAGGCTGGTCCGCAAACTCTTTGAGCTGGCCAATCGGCAGGACCGACTCTCGCGTATGGGGACCGACGCCCTGCTGGACATTCGACAGATTGCCAAGGTACTACCGCACCGATACCCGTTTCTGCTGGTGGATAAGGTAATTGAGGTAGAGGGACAGACCAGAATAAAGGGCCTAAAAAACGTCAGCTTTAACGAACACTTTTTCCAGGGACACTTCCCCGGCACGCCGGTAATGCCGGGAGTGCTTATATTAGAAGCGATGGCACAGATAGCCGGTCTGCTCTTCGCGCAGAGACTTGAACACACGGGCAAGCTGGCGGTGCTGCTGAGTATGGATGGAGTGAAGATACGCAAAAGGGTCTTTCCCGGCGACCAGCTTATCCTCACGGCCGAAACCATCAGGATTAAAAGCAGGACCGCACATTGTCGCTGCCGGGCGATGGTGAGCGAGAAGGTGGCCGCAGAAGCTGAGATGAAATTTATGCTGCTCGACGACGAGGCCAAATGAGTCCGGCCCCTCTGGGAGGCTGGATGAGTCGGGGATTTAATAATCAAGAGTAGTTATGACTAAAGTGCACGAGACCGCTGTTGTGGATAAAAAAGCCGGCCTGGCAAAGGACGTTATCATCGGACCCAATTGCGTCATCGAGGGGGGAGTAACTATCGATTGCGGTACAGTGCTCGACGCTAATGTCGTTGTCGGGAAAAACGTGCAAATCGGAAAAAACGACCGTTTCTTTGCGAATTGCGTACTGGGGCGAAGTCCGCAATTGCTGGGTATAAATGAAAACACAGAAATTGGCGGCCTGATTATCGGCGATAATAACGTTATCAGGGAACAGGTGACAATCCATCCAAGCATGCATCCAGGCCGGTCGACCAAAGTCGGGAACGATAATCTGATTATGATAGGTGTTCACATCGGCCACGACTGCGAACTCGAGGACAAAATGGTCCTGAGCAACTACGCGCAAATCAGCGGCCATTGTCGACTTGAGCAGGGCGTCTGGCTCAGCGGACTGGTGGCGGTGCACCAATTCGTAACAATCGGCAGGTGGTGTTACGCGACCGGGCTCGCAGGGATTAATCACGACGTCCCTCCTTTTGTCATTGTCAGCGGCCACTACCCGCCGACGGTACGCGCGGTGAATAAGCGCGGACTGGACAGGGCGGGCCTGAGCACCCGGCAGCAGAAAAATATAATAGACGGCTTCAAACGGCTGTATCGCTCGCCGGGGCCGCTCCTGACTAACGCCAGGGCATTAGCGGACCAGGACGGTATCGACGAGAACGTCCGCGCAATGGTCGATGCGATAATCAAAAGCAGCAAGCACCGTTTCGGCAGATATCTTGAGTTATCCAGAGATTAACAGAGCGTATGTGGCATGGGCTTCTCCCGACTTATCGGGATGAAGACACGGCCAGGATGGCCGTGCCACAGGATGTGAGGTACAATGGGCAAGATGCGCACAGCGGTTATAGGCGCCGGCAAGATGGGGGCGATTCACGCCAAAGTCTATTATCAGCTGCCCGAAAGCGAGCTTGTAGCGGTTGTCGACCTGGACAAAGCAAAGGCGCGGAAGCTGGCCCGGAAATATAAATGTCAGGCCTTCGATAGCTGCGAGCAGCTTATAGGTCAAGTAGATGCGGTAACCATAGCGGCCCCGACAGACTCTCACCTTCCTCTTGCAAAGCTTTTCATTGAAAATCATATCCCTGTAATGATTGAAAAACCCCTCGCGGTAAATGCTGAACAGGCAAGTGAAATTGTAGCTGCCGCAAAAGAAAATAATACTCTGGCGGCAGTGGGGCACTCCGAACGCTGCAATCCCGTGGTCCGGGCGATGAAACGGCTGAATATAGAACCCAAGTTTATCGAATCAACGCGTATCAGCCCTTATCCATTTCGTTCAACCGACATCGGCGTCGTGATGGACGTAATGATTCATGATATAGACATCATTCTCTCACTCGCGGCCAGCAAGGTGCAAAAAATAGATGCCGTCGGCGTGAATGTCATAGCCGAACACGAGGACATCTGCAACGCAAGGATCGTTTTCGAATCGGGCTGCATAGCAAACGTCACTGCCTCACGACTGGCACTTAAAACAGAAAGAAAGGTGCGAGTTTTCAGCCGGGAGGCGTATCTTAGTCTGGACTATCTCAAAAAAACCGGTACCGTCATCAAGGCTAAGCCCAATGTTGACGTAGTTGAATGGATAAGAAAACGGCAGAAGACCGGAAATTTCAGTTTTGCGGGCCTTAACTGGCCGGACCTGCTGCATATAGAAAGGCTTGATATAGACGAGAAGGAGCCGTTGCGAGTCGAGCAGGAGGCGTTCTTGCAGGCGGTCGCGGACAAAACAACTCGGCCCGAGGTGTCCGCCGAGGAGGGCCTGGCGGCAATCCAGTGTGCCGAACAAATCCTGGCTTCAATTAAAAAACATAACTGGGACTAATTAATATCCTGCTCGGCTTCTAATATCAATTCCAGGTCATATATCCAGTTTCGCTAAAGATATACGTTGTTCTCTGGAAATATCCTATTTTTAATATTTTCTCCTTGATTTAGCAGACCTCAAAGATACAATTTTCATCTGGATGTTCCCTCACTCGATGGCCTGCATTTCATTCAGCAGGTACCCCAGGAGCAGAGGAGGTAAGGATAAATACAAGGCCAATAATATTCAAATCAAATCTCTGGCTTAAGTGGGCCTTTCTTTTGGTCTTGTGGATTTTGCCCTTCCTGACGCTAATAATTATTTCTACAAACAGCAAATTAAACGCACTCTACAACGATGCGATAAGCCCCGGCCCCAGGCTCAGGCTGCCAAAGAATCAAACGGGGACACTCGGCTATACTCATCTGGACCCCGAAGAAAACTACAGGCCTGTTTATTCCGTGTGGCTTAAAAGCCTCCGGGTGGAGAACAATAACATTGGAATTTTTAAAACCGCCTTACACAAAAAAATAAGGATATGGGGCCTTGAATTTCGAGCCTACCAATACACCTCGCCCGAAGTTGCCACAACCACTATGCCTTATATTCCCTTTTTCCCCGAGGACATAGATACCGACGCAGAGACACTCATCAACAAAGTTATCAGCAGGTTAACTACTCCTGCAAATAAGTGGTGTTTTAACACTGATTTAGGCAACGTTTCCGAAATTCAGGTTAACAACTTTGATTACAGAGTATTTTATGACAATGACTTGTTCCTCGCCGTACAAAGCAAAAAAGCAACAGTCTCTTATAAACAGACAGGGGTAACACTGCGAGGCCATGTGACAATCAAGGCAGCAGACGGCAGTACTCTTGAGAGCAACCGCGTCCAATGGGACGTTAAAAAACAGCACTTCGCCGTAAATGGAGTTTACGTTCTTAACCGTGATGGGAAAGAAACAATGGGCAGAAACATTTGCGTTGATGCCCGGTTGAATAATGTAAAAGTCAAACAAGCGGAATTTAAGCGAAAGGAGACCCAAAAATGTTTCGCAAAACTACAATAGTTGTTTTGTCGCTAATATGTGTTTTTTCCACACTAAAAGCACGGGCCGGCGAACCCAATGATTACATCATCCCCGGACGGTTACTGCTGTTCAATGATACAGTTGCCGGCCTGCGAGAGGCCTATCAAACGTTCGATAACGGCATAAATGATTCCAACTGCGTTGACTGCAACTCCAACAGAGAGCTGCTATTCTTTCATGCGGTTACACGGATGTCAATGTGGTTATTTAAGGACAACGGCGAACCTATAGATAGTGCGATTGAATTCGGCCGAGAATATGACGTCGAATTACTTGGAGAGTATCTTTATGAACTCGACGTCAACTATCCTTACAGCGATTATCCCGTCAACCAGCATGATGCCTACGAAATTCCCGAAGATGCACCTGACATAATAAGTGAGCTTCTGGATTTTATCGACACATCCGCAATTCCGGAAATAAACTCTGTCATTGATGAGTTAAATTTAATCACGGACTCACCCGACGACCGCTTCAGATTATTTTTCGACCCGAATGAAACACACATATTTTTTGGCCCCAATACGCCTGCTTTGGAAAGCGATGTGGAGGTAGATTATGGTGAAGTCCTGATATTAAAAGGTATGCTTATGGGGTTAAAATCAATGTTGCAATCCCGGCTGGCATATGACCTTTATCTCGACGCCAACGACATGCTTGTAGAAAAGTTTTATGGTGATTGTATTAATATAAATGACGATTTCCTCGAGCCACATCCCGATTTTCTAAAGGTTCTGCCTACCGCCAACGACCCGAATGACGGCGCTGCCATTTTAGCCCAGGCACGAGACAACTGGATTGATTCAATAAACTATTATCTGGACGCAATAAATTATATCAGGGCCGAGGACGACCCGCCGGGAACAGACCCTCAGGAAGATGAATTGATATACATTGACCCGAATTATGAATCGGCTTTTTCTGAAATTGATAACAAACTAATTAAAGTTCGTGATTCCCTTCTCGATGACACAGCGGAGTCATACGTTTATGAAACCGCTAAAACGTATGACGTGCAATGTTCAGGTTCCAGCTCAATAGGAACGTTGGAATTAGTATATGACCCGGTAGGATTTGAGGACAAAGGCAGCTTAATTCTGCATCAATGCGCAGGAGCACCCTCTAAATGGGCATTTGGCAATTTCTCCATAGACGGCAACGAACTCTATATCGAGATGGATTACGAAGGAAGTGGAATCAATTACATGGGTGCTTCGACCTTGAATTACGCAAAATCTGTTTTGTTTACGCCTGTAAATTGTGCGGCAGATTCAAATACATATAAAGCCGAGCTTTTGTCTGAAAGTCTATTTTCTGCAACAGGTGTTGCCCAGGGATGGCATGGGGACGATCAAACCTGGGCTTATTCACTTCCATTTGCCTTCCCATTTTATGGGACAACATACACAAGCGTCTATGTCTGCACCAACGGTTTTCTTGATTTTACGGATTCTGGTACCAGTCCTTATGACTGGTACAACAAAATCCGGATAGAACCTTTTGGAAACGACCTGCGAACCGATGGAGGTGGCAGTTATGATATTTATATCGAACAGGTAGACTCAAACGAAATTAAATTCCGTTGGGATGCAGACTGTTCAGGCTATCAATGTAACTTTTCAGTCTCACTCTTCAGCGATGGAAGCTTTCGTTTTGACTATGGCCCGGGCAATGAAGACTCTTCGCCCTATACACCCTATATAGTTATCTCCAATGGAAACTATGACAGCAGTATAAGACTGTATGGAGGTTATGGAAGTGGGTTGTTCTATGGAACTATAAGCCAGGACCAGAACAGCATTACTAACGCGACATTTGAATACTGGGGCAGTAATAGCGGAACGCTTAACGATTTGTCGGGACAGATTGTTAGCATCGAAGTTAAAGATGTCAATATTGATTTAAACCCGATTTTGGGCTCCTCAACTCGCTATCCTGAGCCGGTCAATCCGAGGTATTTGCTTCCCCAGTTCGACGAATGGCTTGCCGTTCAACCCAACACAATAGGTCACGATCTGGACGATGATGCAACCTTAGGCGGCTTCTTGCCTGATATGACCCAGTATGACTGGCAGGCTCTGCTAAATTTGCAGCCAGGTCATCTATTCTATCTTGATTTTATTAGTCCCTGGCAAATTACGATAGACGGCAATACCGACGACTGGTCTGCGGCACAGTTGGTTCTTGCCGATATCACAGGAGAGATAGATAAGAATTCGAACGATGTAAACGGAATTGACATAGAAAACGTGTATATGGCATACGACTGGGAATACTTCTACGGAGCAATCAGCTTTAACGACCCCATAGTGAACCCTGCGCAAGACAGAAAATACAGCATAAAAATGAGTTACCCACCGGGAAGAGGCCATGAATTAAATTCTATAAAGGTGGAAATTGAAACGAAAGCAACTTCCTCTTATGGGCGTCTATATCACAGAATCCGGGATGAATATAATCGGATATCGTGGCAATATATTGCAGATGCAAACTATGCCGCAGGAGAAAGTGCGGTCGAATTTAAGATTCCCTTCGATGATATCCCAGGCTATTTGTCCGGAAGATTTATTACAGTTAAGAGCAGTGGCCAAGAAAACCTTGAGTGGCAAAATTACAAGGCTGATAAAAACGCAACACATCTTAGAATCGCCGATACAGGAACAATAAGCGGCTTTGTAAGCTATAATGGTTTCAAAGGCGACCCAATTTTTCTCCGGGCATACACGGACCCCGAAAAACCTGAGCAAAGCACAATAACAACCGCTATGATTTTAGAACCCGGCCCTTATACACTTGAAGGTATTGGTCTTGGTTGGCGGGGTTTTGTTGGAGCTTATACTCCTTTATTCGGCTTTGATAATCCTTTTGAGTTCAAGGATTTTGATGTTCAAGCCTCGATGCCGGTGTTCCTGATGAGTGGTAGTTTAGAGGGTGTTGATATTACTTTGAGTTATCCCGTTAAACTTGAGAAAGACGTATGGAATTCGGGCGAAATTATTGCCCAGACCGAAGAAGCCGACTGGTACTACTTTGATGCGGTTGCTGGTGGTACATATACGCTGGATTTGACAAGAGGTTCCGCAGAGTATGCTTGTATTTGTTTATATGGCAGAGATGCCGACACTGAGTTGGTGGAAGTATATTATTGGCAAACTCAGCAGCAAATCATCTGGTTATGCCCTGTAAGCGGCAGATACTATGTTAATGTCGGCCACGGCTACTATCTATCTGATGGCGGGACTTATCAGATTCGAATGACAAGCGACCTTACCTGTCCGCAGACCGATATTGCAAACCACGAATGGATCGGAGTAAGAGACTGCAAGGTGGACCTCTATGACCTTGATGTTCTAATATCAAACTGGCTGGACGACTGCTCCGAGCCATACTGGTGCGACGACAGCGATTTTGATGAAAGTGGTCTATTGAATTTCGCAGATTTCGTGGTTATGGCCGACGAATGGATGCAGAGTGGAATCCCATAACAGGCAACGTACAAAAGGCCGTATACGACTGCTGACCTGAAAAACTGTGTGAGTGAATTCGTGGTTAGTATCCTCGTGCCTCTTCGTAGCTTTGTTTTACCCTGGCAGCTGTTTGGTGAGCCATACGAGTCGGCTCCGGCAGACGATATTTGGTTGTGCATTTTAGAACTATCTTTATTGCCTCCTCGAGCAAACATCGATGACCGACCGAAACAAAGACCGGCTTAACATTGGTCCGAGTCCTTACGACTGCGCCGATAATCTCGTCTTTGTCTTTCAGCAGTGAATATGCCCCCTTTAGGCCGGCCGGCTCCTCAAAGGTCCCAACAAGCCTGCTCTTGGCGCAACCTATTGTCGGCCTGTCGAGAAAAAGGCCCAGATGAGCGGCCAGCCCCAGGCGGCGCTGGTGAGCGATCCCCTGGCCATCAACAACAAAAACGTCGGGCCGAGACTTTAGCTTTTTGAGCGCTGCAATGCAAACAGGCGCCTCGCGGAAAGAAAGCAGGCCCGGAATATATGGGAAATTAGCCTTGCGAACGGCAGACGTAGTTTCAAAAACCTCCAGACCGGGCAATTTTAACACAACGATACAGGCGATTATCTGCCGGTTATCTTTGCTTATCGCACAATCGATGCCGGCCACCAGCCGTGGTTTCTTTTTCAGTGGTGTAAATCGCACCTGTGGAGCAAGACTTTTTTGCAGCTCTATTGCCTGCGCGTAAGATAAATTCCAGTCGTGCAGCTTCCTTATCCGCATAATAAACTTTAAGACAACTTGGCCAGTTTCTCTTCAAGGTTGTCTGCTGGTGTAAAATACCATGTTTTCCCTATTTTCCGACTATTAAGTAGCTTACGGTTTTCCAAGTCAATTAAATCTAGCCGGCTTGTCTGATAAACAACATTATGACTTATTTGGTGTGACCTAATTGTGTATCTATAATGAGGATGACGCAGCGCGTGACTTATGAGCGCACGCTGGCGATGATTTAGAATGGCAATTCCTCGTAACTCATCTTCAATCAACCGAAGTTTCTCGGTCTTCCGTTTGATGTATTCATGAAGTTCTCGTATTGCACGTTGAATTACTTCAAGCTGGTGAAGGATAAAGTAGGTAAGGTCATTGTCGTCAGTTTCTGTATATAGGAATGAACGTCCATACTTGGCTGGGGCTTTTAGGATAATTTGTGAAATAGAGATAAATTCAAAAAGCCAAAAGCCATTTCGCAACATAGACCAATAGAATAAAGCTCTGGCCACTCTGCCATTACCATCAACAAATGGGTGATCGTAAGCAAGCCAGAAGTGTAAGATGATGGATCGAACAACTGGATGGATAAAACCAATAGGACTTTTGCCATTACCAAAATCACACATAGCAGCCATTCTTTCTTCAAGTTGCTCGGCAGGAGGTGGATCGTGGAAAATTTCATTGTACATGTCAACAACAACTATGCGCTCATCAACTCTGCGGAAGCGACCGGCAGCGGTTTCATTATTTAGTGTTTTATCAGTAATTATTCTGTGTATATCGAATACCAATTCTTTCGACAAAGGTCTATCCCTAAATTTTCCTACTCGTTGCATTGTCTTGAAATTATTGAGAATCATCTGCTCACTTTTATCACGTGGCGCACGGCCAGACTGAATCATCTCTTTTGCAACTTTTCGAGTTGTCGCTGCTCCTTCAAGTTGACTCGAAGTGATAGCTTCTTGAATCAGCGAACTAATATAATATTGGTCTTTTGTATCCGGATTTGTAATCTGGTCAGGCATTCCTATCAATCCACCTGCCCCTTGGTCGATTTTGTGAAGCATTTCGGGAATAGGATCAACGACTAGATACTTGAAAAGTTTATTATTCTTGTCATACAGTGGTACTTGCTTGAATAGGCTCTGCCGTTTGATTTTCAATGCAAACCACCACTCTTCGTGGGAAAGTCCTTGTGGAGGCGTATAAAAAGGTAGTTTGTCCCAATGGAGGTATTTCCCTTTAACCAAGGGGCTGGAGCTTTCTCTAAAAATGAGTTCAAAGCTTTCAGGATTCCTCTTAACCTGCTCCCAAAGAATCTTCTCGCTGGGCGGCGTTTTGGGCATTTTCATGATGATATCCCCTGTAATGTCAAGTGGTTATGAATATACTAATTATATACTAATGTGTTGAATTTTAGTATATAACATGCCATTGGTTCGTGTCAAATACTAAATTTAAATATTTTAGTATTAAATTAGTACGAAGAAGGGAACAGCCCTCATTCCGATAATATATGTCTTACCAACTGAATAATCCAGGCCGGCCACCAGCCGTGGTTTCTTTTTCAGTGGTGTAAATCGCACCTGTGGAGCGAGACTTTTTTGCAGCTCTATTGCCTGCGTGTAAGAGAGGTCCCATTTATGAAGATTTCTCATCAACATCGACTCACATATCGGGGACAGCAGTATTTTTGCTGCGCTATCTTACCCCCTGAAGCCAGACGTTGACAAGCAATATCAGGTCGGGAAAATCGACGACATTGTTTCGATTTAAATCGGCTGGTTCTTCACCCGGCTTAGACCAGCTCGAGGCCAAAAGGGCAAAATCTCTGAAATCTATTTTACCATCGTTACTAAGGTCGGCAAGCACTATCCAGTACCAGCTTGTCGTATCCATCCAGGCCTCGGCAAACAGTACAAGGTCGGCTGCGTTAACAGTCAGGTTTCCATCCAAATCGCCGGCGTGTTGCCCGGCCGGTAAAGACCAGTCGGCAGCAAGCATATTGAAGTCTTTAAGGTTTACTATCCCATCGTTGTTTAAATCACCGGACAACCAGTAGCCGGGCGGCCCGGTGATATGGGCCTCGTTTATATAGATAAGCGGATAGGGTAAATTGGCAAAAGCACCACCCAAATCTATTGTGGGTGCCTGAGCAATTTCATCCACGACGTCCATTCCGTCTATGACATGTCCAAAGACACAGTAGCCAATTCCACACGGGTCATTAGCACGGTCGAGAAACGGATTATCCTGATGGTTTATAAAAAATTCGGAAGTGGCAGAGTTCGGCTCAGAGGACCTGGCCATTGCAATTGTGCCGCGAAGATTGCTCAGACCGTTGTAACTCTCGTTAATTATGTTATCGCCCCGCTGGCGCCAATATATTTTGTTATCCTCGACATAATAGCCGCCGCCCTGGATCATAAAATTTTCTATGACGCGGTGGAAAAGCAAATCGTTGTAGAAACCGGAATTTACGTAATGCAGGAAATTATCGACCGTTACAGGGGCATCATCGGGGAAAAACTCAATCAGGATATCACCAAGGTTGGTACTCATAAGGACCGTAGGGGGCATCTTCCCCTATGGCCTGGAGGCCGGACGAGAGACAAAGACACAATAACAGGACTAATATTATCCTTCTCATCACCAAAGCCTACCCCCCTCACCAAAGTCTGCCCCCCATTGAGACAGTGGCCCAAATGGCCGTCAGGACAAAACTAAAGAAAGCATTCTATCACAATTTATCGGAAAAATCAAGCTGAAAAAAGGATGTCCGGGGCCATAAAGTGACGCCAGGGCATATATGCCTTATGCAGCCAATCTTACACAAATAAATCACGACTTTTACGCTAACGTTACTATACATCTTGGCCGATGCATATATGGTAAAGGTGATTCTCCAGCGAGTTGCACCTGAGAAATACAAATAAGCGTCTTAGAAAGGCAGTCGCATATGTTAGGAACATTCAGGCCCAGAAAGAAGACTAAGCAAGCAAAGATACTTATTGTGGATGACGAGATAGACTTGGTGAAGGCAGTTCAATGGATGTTGAAATCGTACGACTACGATACTGTTTCGGCCCCTAATGGAATAGAAGGACTTAGGATAGCAGCAAGTGAAAAACCGGATCTTATCGTGCTGGACATTAGGATGCCTCTTATGAATGGTTACGAGATGCTTAAACATCTCAGAGGAGACCCGGCCCTGAAAAATATACCCGTTATTATGTGTACCGCATCCAACGAAGTTCAGGATATAGCCACTGCTTCAAGCTATAATATTTGTGATTACATTACTAAACCGTTTGACTGCACACAACTGATAGGCAGAATTTCAAATGCCTTGAAAAAATGGAGGTCTTGACTAATGGATAATGACAATTTCTCACAAACCATAAATAGCGGACAACCCGACAGTAACCTCGCCTTGCTTCAAAGAAATATGCCTGGAAAAGCAGAAGATATTATGAAATGTGGTGTGATTACCGTTAGAGTTGGGCAGTCGGTGTATGAAGCCATAAAGATAATGGTGGAGGAAAGCATCAGTGGCCTTCCGGTAGTTGATGAGAGGGGCTTAGTAGGTATTATCTCAGAAAAGGATGTGCTTACATCATTGTATAACGCCGAGTTTTTACAAGGAGGTGTTGAGGATTACATGACCAAAGATGCCGTCGGATTCGACGTGGAAGACGCCTTGAGTGATATTTGCGACTGTCTCACTAACAACCACTTTCGAAAAGTGCCGATATTCAATCAAGGCCGGTTAGCCGGCATTATCAGCAGGGCGGATATAATAAGCGCCAGCGTGCATAGATTCAAACGCCAACGTCCGGCCGGCGACTCTGATAGGCATAAAGACACCCCGCTTGCAAGAGACATCATGAAGTGTGGTTTGCTCACTGTGAAGGGGCAAAGCCCGATATCTGAGGCGATGGAACTCGCCGTGACACATAATATCAGCGGTCTGCCTGTTGTTGATGACTATATGAACCTGGTGGGTATTATATCGGAAAAGGATATGCTGAAGTTGCTCTACAATCCACAAACCGAGCCTGGGAACATCAAGGACTTTATGACTAAACAGGTGGTTAGTTTCAATCATGATGACAGTCTGTTCAACATTTGCGATTGCTTTATAGATAACAATTTCCGAAGTGTACCAATATTGAATCAAAGCAGGCTTGTGGGTATCATCAGCAGAGCCGACATAATGGTATACATACTGAAGAACAAATCAGGTATCCTCAAGCATAGCGATGCACGTCCTTAGCAGAAATAGGGCAAATACAGCTTTGAATTAGGCAGCGATTTCGGTCCCAGTTTCTGTTGTTTTGTTGTTATTGTATTCCGTTTAAGGATAGTTTATTCTCTTAGTTTAGCACGTCTTTCAAGAACCTCCTCGCGTCCGCCGGATATCGCAAACGGCCTTGCATCCGGAGAGTAGCGATTTTGTGTTTCACGGAAGGTTTAATCGGCACTGGAGGACTAATCCACCCATAACTGACCGGTCAAGCTCTGTAGCTTGTACCACAGGTAGCTTGTGCCACAGGTGCGAAAAACATTTTGCCTTCTTGCAGGTTCTTGTTACAATAGTTAGTTTGGCAGTATTGTCGTCTTTACAGAATAAGCGCAATAAAGATAACTACGTATCAATGGCAGCTAAAGACAATCAAAAAGCGATAAGAATCACGGCGGCCTCGGAGCATAATCTGAAAAATATCAATCTGAGCATACCGCGTGACAAGCTGGTGGCGATAACAGGTATAAGCGGTTCGGGCAAGAGCTCCCTTGCCTTTGATACGATTTATGCCGAGGGGCAGCGAAAATACGTAGAATCACTCAGCGCATACGCGCGACAGTTTCTCGAGCAGATGCAAAAACCGCAGGTGGAGCACATCGAAGGTCTTCCGCCAACAATAGCAATTGAGCAGCGAAGCTCGGCCAGCAATCCTCGCTCAACGGTGGCAACAACTACCGAGATTTACGATTATTTTCGGCTTCTCTACGCGCGGGTGGGCCTGCCGCACTGCTGGGTGTGCGGCCGCCAGATTACCAGCCAGCATTCAACGCAAATTGTAGATGCGATACTTGGCTATCCCGAAGGAACCAAGATACAAATATGTGCACCGTTGGTTCGCGGCCAAAAGGGTGAGCATAAAGATATTTTTCTCAGAATCCAGCGTGAGGGTTTTGTGCGGGCGAGGGTTGACGGGTCAATTTACGACGTAAAGAGCCCCCCACTTCTGGAAAAGAACAAGAAACATGATATCGCGGCGGTTGTGGACCGGCTGATAATCAAGGATTCCATTCGCGTGCGCCTGGCAGATTCGGTCGAGACGGCCCTGAAAGTGGGTGACGGGCTGATTTTGCTGATGGTTCAGCAGCCCGGCACAGGCAAGAAAAGCAAAGCCAGCCAGAGCTCGACAGAATGGCAGGAGGTTATTTACAGCGAAAAGTTTGCCTGCCCCGAACACCCCGAGGCCTCCCTTGAGGAGCTTTCGCCGCGCCTTTTCAGCTTCAACAGCCCCTACGGCGCATGCAAGAGCTGCGACGGACTGGGCACGATTCTCGAGTTTGACCCGGACTTGATCGTACCCGACAAAAGCGTCTCGCTGAAAAACGGGGCAATCGACGCCTGGCGTAAAGGCGGCAAGAGAATGAACATATTCTACAATCGGCTGATTAAAAGGTTCTGCAGGAATTTTGGTCTGAGTAGCTTTACCCCGTTTGATAAAATCAGCAACGAACATAAAAGAATACTGTTGTACGGAACAAGCCAGGAAAATGAGGACACTTACGGAACCTGGTTTGAGGGTGTCATACCAAACCTGAACAGAAGATGGCAGAGCACCACCAGCGAGTACGTCAAGGCCAGATTACACAGTTATTTGTCGGAACAGCCCTGCCGCAGCTGCAAAGGTGCCCGACTTCGTCCGGAAGCCATCGCGGTAACCATCGGCGATAAGAGCATAAATCAACTAACAAAGCTAAGCATCGAAAAGGCCCAAAAGTTTTTCAATAACCTGGAACTCAGCAGGGAAAGGGCAATAATCGCGACACAGCCTTTGAAAGAGATTAAGGCCAGGCTTAAATTTATGGTGGATGTCGGGCTGGACTATCTGACTCTGGACCGCCGGAGCAGCACTCTTTCGGGCGGTGAGGCGCAGCGAATCCGCTTAGCTACTCAGGTTGGCAGCGGCTTAGTCGGAGTCTGCTACGTGCTGGACGAGCCGACAATCGGCCTGCACCGAAGAGACAATGAAAGGCTTCTCGGCATACTGCGGCGACTTGTGAAAATCGGCAATACTGTCATCGTCGTTGAGCACGATGAAGACATTATCAGGAACGCCGAGTACATCATAGATATTGGACCGGCCGCCGGGGCGTACGGAGGAGAAGTTGTCGCCGAGGGCTGCTGGGATGATATTGTAAGTTGCGAGCGGTCAATAACGGGCAGGTACCTTAGCGGCAGGAACAGGATTGAGCTGCCGCCCACGAGACGCAAATCCAATCTGCGAAATTGTATCGAAGTAAAAGGTGCCGCCGAGAACAATCTGAGGAACATAGACGTCAAGTTTCCACTGGGCGTATTTTGCTGCGTGACCGGCGTCTCAGGTTCCGGCAAGAGCACGCTTGTAACACAGATATTGTTTCGCGCCCTGCGGCGCAGGCTTTACAGCTCACGTGAGAAGCCGGGCAGGCACAAGAGCATTCTCGGCACATCGCGAATCGATAAGGTAATAGAGATTAACCAGTCGCCTATCGGCCGAACGCCGCGGAGTAATCCAGCCACGTACACAGGCCTCTTTGACCTGATAAGAAGGCTCTTTGCACTGACGCGTGAGGCGAAAATTCGTGGTTATAAGCCGGGCCGATTCAGCTTCAATATCAAAGGAGGTCGCTGCGAGCATTGCCAGGGTCAGGGCACGAAAAAGATTGAAATGCACTTTCTGCCGGACGTCTATGTAGTCTGCGAACAGTGTAAAGGTAAAAGATATAATCCTGAAACCCTGCAGATTACCTACAAAGGCAAAAATGTCGCGGACGTGCTGGATATGCGCATCGAGGATGCACTCGGTTTTTTTGCGAACTTTCCGAAGATTGTTCGTCTTCTGAAGGCACTGAACGATGTAGGTCTTGGGTATATGCAGCTGGGACAAAGCTCGACCACGCTTTCGGGCGGTGAAGCGCAGCGGGTGAAACTTGCGACCGAGCTGGGCAAGCCTGCAACCGGCCACACCCTGTATCTGCTCGATGAGCCGACGACGGGCCTGCACTTTGCCGATATTCACAACCTCCTGAACGTGCTGCAGCGGCTGTGTGATATGGGTAACACGGTCGTCGTCATCGAGCACAACCTTGACGTTATTAAAATGGCAGATTACATAATAGACCTGGGCCCGCAGGGCGGAGACGCAGGCGGCAAAATCGTCGCCCAGGGCCCGCCGGAAGAAATAATAAAAAGCAAACGAAGCTACACCGCAAAATACCTGAAAGAAAAACTGGTCGCTGAGACTAACGGCAAACTGAAACGAAAACGCAGAAAGTCTTCCAAAAAAACTGAAGGATAAATATCGTGTATAAGTTTAGTCGTCTGACCGTCATTCCGAGCGAAGTGCCCCGTTTTTTTGGGGCACGAAGCCGAGGAATCTACTATAAAACAGATTTCTCCGCTTCGTTCATCCCGATGAATCGGGATTCACTCCGGTCGAAATAACTCTGGGAAGCAATCCCGATACATCGGGACCTGTACACAACGTTAAAAAATAAATATCTGGACACCTGATTTATGGTTTTTGAGACGCTAAAATGGGTTGGTGGCATTGACGGATATCTGAAGTTTATCGACCAGCGTAAGCTGCCGGGCGAGTTTGTAAAAATCCAATGCCGAAACATCGAGCAACTTTGTGAAGCAATAAAGACGCTCGCCATAAGAGGGGCCCCGGCAATAGGCGTCTCGGCCGGTTACGGACTTTGCCTGGCAATGCAGGAGCTTAAAGCATCAGCCAGTTTAAATCAGGCAATTTCACATTTAAATAAATCGGCAGTTTATCTGGCAAAATCACGGCCGACGGCGGTAAATCTGTTTTGGGCGCTTGAGAGGGTAAAGAAATGTGCCGATAAGTTTGTTGCGGAGAATAAAAACGCCGCGTCGGCCGATTTGCGTGAGGCGATTTTTGCCGAGGCCAACGCCATATATAAAGAAGACGTTGATATGTGTGAAAGAATAGGCAGGAACGGAGAGAAATTTATTAAAACCGGCGGCAGCATCTTAACGCACTGCAATGCCGGGGCACTGGCAACGGCAGGCGAAGGGACGGCCCTGGCGGTTCTGTTCGAGGCACACAAAGCCGGCAAACGCTTCAGGGTTTACGTTGATGAGACAAGGCCGCTGCTTCAAGGCGCCCGGCTTACCTGCTGGGAGCTCAAACAGGCGGGGATTGATGTTACGCTTATCTGCGACAATATGGCCGGGTGGCTGATGAAACAGGGTAAAATAGACGCGGTTATAACCGGTGCCGACCGAATCGCCGCAAACGGCGATGTCGCAAACAAGATTGGAACCTTCAGCCTGAGCATCCTCGCCAAAGAACATAAAATACCGTTTTATATCGCAGCCCCGTCGAGCACATTCGACTTACAAATCGAGAATGGCGGCCTGATACCAATTGAGCAAAGGCCGGCAGAGGAAGTCACCTCATTCGGCGCAACGGAAATTGCGCCGTCGGAAGTAGAGGTCTATAACCCGGCTTTTGATGTCACGGACGCACAGCACATTACGGCAATTATCACGGAAAAGGGCGTAATCGAAAAGCCTGACCAAAACAAAATCCGTGAACACTTAAGGAAGTAAAGTATGGCTGAGAACGAAGCGGGCCGGACGCAACCAATCGGCCTGAACGCCGAGGAGGAATCACTGCTGCGCTGGCGAAGACGCAACGCATATTATTACAAGTGGCTGGACAGAATCTATAAGTTTGTTGTTCGGCCGAACAGCAGAGTCCTGCACGTAGGCTGTGAATGTGGGGACCTCCTGGCGACGGTTGAGCCGGCCTATGGTGTTGGAGTTGACTCAAATCCGGACGCCATTCAACTGGCGAAAAAACGTTTTGGACACCTGAAGTTTTTTGTGCAGGACCCGCACGAACTGAGCCTCCAGGAAAAATTCGATTATGTCCTGATTTGTAATTCATTAGGCCAGTGGCACGACATTCAGCAGGTCCTTGAGCGGATTCGGCCTTTAACCACGGACAGGACACGGATTGTGATTACATATTACAACTACCTCTGGGAAGGGATTTTGCGATTAGGCTCGCTTCTGAGGATACGTCGGCCGGACTCCTACCAGAACTGGCTGCCGCCGGGAGATATTTCAAACCTGCTGGCACTAAGCGGTTTCGATGTTATTCGCTGTGATTCACATTTACTGCTGCCTAAAAAAATCTGGCTGTTGTCGGCTTTTTTCAATTATTTTCTTTCCCTGCTTCCCGGTTTTCGTTTCTACAACCTGATAAACCTGATGATAGCACGCCCCACGCCGGCGGCAAAACGAGACGAGGATTATTCCGTCTCGGTCATAATTCCCTGCAGAAACGAGCGGGGTAATATTGAAGAGGCAATAAAGCGAATCGCGCAAATGGGGCGGGAGACGGAAATTATATTTGTTGACGGCAACAGCACGGACGGAACAACCGAAGAGATAGAAAATCAAATAAAGCAGCACCCGGAACGTCAGATTCGCCTGATTCATCAGGGCGACGGAAAGGGTAAAGGCGACGCGGTTCGTAAAGGTTTCACGGCAGCCAAAGGAGATATACTGGTCATCCAGGATGCGGACCTGACGGCGCCGCCGGAGGACCTGCCCAAATTCTTCAGGGCGCTGCGTGACGGCAAGGGTGAATATATCAACGGCTCGCGACTCGTGTACCCGATGGAAAAGCAGGCGATGCGCTTTCTGAATCTTCTCGGGAATAAGTTTTTTGGTGCGCTGTTTAGCTGGCTGCTGAGCCAACGGTTCAGAGACACGCTTTGCGGAACTAAAATGATTCTCAGGCAAGACTATGAGCTAATAGCAGCTAACCGCGAATACTTCGGCGATTTCGACCCTTTCGGCGATTTCGACCTTATCTTCGGAGCGGTTAAGCAGAATCTCAAGGTGATTGAGGTACCGGTGGGCTACCGCGCCAGAACCTACGGAGTAACGAATATCAGCCGCTTCTCACACGGCTGGCTGCTGCTGAAAATGAGCTGGATAGCTTTCAAAAAAATCAAGTGGCTCGGAAAAACACATTAAACCGGTGAAGCTGAGTGAATTTAGACTGCAAAGAACTTTCGCAAATGGTTAATTATCGCTGGCCTATAAAATTCAGGACCTATGAGTTTTTATGGAACGATTAACCAATCGATTGCTCATAACCAAAATTATTAAACCGACTTATGTAATCTTACTATTTATTTTCGTCTTTTTTGGCAAAAATTTGATTCCCGCAAATGGGAATTTTATCGGGGGTATCGACGTTGCCAGCTATTTCTTTTGGAATGCACAGTTTGTGAAGGAACAATTGCTCTCAGGAAGTATTCCGCTTTGGAACCCCTACTACTATTGTGGTCACCCTTTTATAGCAAACCCTCAGACTTTCATTTTTTATCCCTTCACGCTGCTATATCTCGTTTTATCTCTGCCTTGGGCGGTTAATATTGACACTCTCGGCCATCTATATCTGGCTGCAATGGGCGCCTATTGTTTTGTGTTTATTATTACACAATCCAAGAGCGCTGGACTGGCCGCTGGTACAGTTTACAGTTTTAGCGGCTATTTTATGGACAACATTTATGCAGGTCACCTGACAATGCTGCATACGGCGGCGCTTCTGCCCTGGATATTCTACTTCATTGAAAAAGCATACAAGACAAAACGACCGTATTTTTTGCTCATTTCTGGCTTGATATTTGGTTTGCAGATTCTAAGTGGAGAACCGCAAAATAGCTATTATACGGCCTTGTTTCTCACTATGTATTTTTTCATCCGCTATTTTTCCACCTATCAATCTTTTGGCCGTAAGCCGTTTAAACTGTTCGGAGTATATTTTGTCCTGATTTTCATTGTGGCGTTTGGCATTAGTGTAATTCAAATTCTGCCGTCTTTGGAGTTTATGTCTCTAAGTGACCGGGCGAAAAACACTTATGAATTTGCTACATACATGTCGTTTCCCCCACAAAATTTCTTTACATTCCTTGTTCCCAGACCCCAAACGGACCTTCTGAATACATTTTGGGAGCTTAGCGGTTATCTCGGTATTTTGTCTATTGTTCTCGCTGTGACTGGGGCGGTATTTTCCAAACAACGTCAGCACACCTGCTGCTTTGGCATTATGCTCTTTATTGCCGCCACCATTATGCTTGGCCGTTACACGCCCATCTATCAACTTTATTATAAATGGCTTCCTGGAATTTCGACCTTTCGTATACCAGCTCGTTGCCTTGTTATCTTTGTCTTCTTTATGGCTGCCTTGGTTGGCTTAGGTGTCCAGCAACTGAATGAATCACAGCTCACAAGAAAGCGGCAACTCTTTACGATGACTTTTTTGACTATATTGTTGCTTAGTCTATTTGGCGGGGCAAAAGTTCTTGGGGTCCCTTTGGTTTCCAAAGAAATCCTATTAGCGACAGCCTTTGTCATCAGTGCCTTTGTTATTTTAAACGTGCCCCGATTTATGAAAAACACCCGTCTTGTCCCCGTTTTCTTAATTGTTGTTTTATTCTTAGATCTTTACTTTGCCTATTCTCACCAAACACCTAAACAAAACCAGAACAACTTATTACAAAAATATAATTTCGAACTTTTATTTGAACGGGATTCCGGATTTAATCGAGTTAACCTGCCCCTCGTTGCCTCACGAGGAATGAAATTTCATTACTATAACATCAATGGATATACTCCGATAGTATTAGACGATTACTTTCGATTCGTACACAGCATGGCTAACTTGGCCGAACCGCAATTAGACAGGCACACTCTCAGTCTCAAATTGTACCAGCCCGACCTGGTGTTTAGTTCGAAAATTCTGGGTGTTAAATATGCGATGGTTACAGCTAAAACAGAACGTGAACTTAGTTTATTGGTCGCACCTCAGGTAATGCCGCGTGCTGTCCTGGTCCGTGATGCCATAGTGCTGCCTGATCTTGAAGAACACCTGAGTTATCTGAAACGACCCGATTTTGATCCTCAACGGCAAGTTTTACTTGAATCCGCCCCCCGTAATAATTCCTCTCCTATTTCCGATACGAATGATATCTTGGGAAAAGATGATATTGTTGAGATTACCCAATATCAACCAAATCGAATTAATCTCAAGTCTATTTCGCATAGTAATACTTATCTGGTTCTCAGTGAGCTTTTCTATCCGGGTTGGCATGTATATGTAGACGGAAGAAAAGCACCTATTCTACGGGCAGATTTTCTATTGCGGGCAGTTTCATTGACACCTGGCCGGCACGATATAGTTTTTGTTTACAGACCGGTAAGTTTCTTGGCCGGAGCTGCGCTGTCGACGCTAACTATATTGCTTTTAGCAGGTTTTTGGTTAATATACTTTAGGAAAAGCGGATAGCGTTTAAGAAAATCAAATGGCTCGGAAAAAAGCGGTAGGCTTTCCTTCTATACGGGAACTCGATCTTTCTTTTCTGATTTGAATGCCGAATTCCAGTGTGTCAGTGACTCTTCAAACGAGGGAATCTGTTCGGGTCGGTGAACCTGACCATACGATATATCATTGCTCGCTTATTTTCCTTTTTATCTACTACGGGATTATAAAACTCCCACACCACTTCACCGTTCTTTGTAACTTCAATAATTCGGCCTTGAGACGAGTCGGCGATAAGTGTATTGCCGTTAGGCAGTCTTTCTGCAGAGCCCCTGTCAAAAGAGAAAAACGACTTAGGGGGTACGCCTTTGTATTCCCACACAATCTCGCCGCTGCGCGGATCTACCTCTATTACTCTCGAGTATCTTCTTTGGTTGCCGTTATCGAAGAGCAATATATTCCCGTTATCCAGCAGAGAAGGATGATGTGGGTATTCAAGCTCACCCAATCCCCAATACCAAATAATATCTTCTTTTTCTATATTTACCGCCCCAATGACATTCAGATGCCTTATACAAAATAGCACGTCACCTTTCCCGAATAATTTTTTGTCTCCATCATAAACATCCCTGTTTATTACCTCTACCGTGTTTATGTGAAACACATCCCATGCATCTTTGTCATAACAATGCTCTCTCTTCGGGGGATGCATGGCGGCATGGAAAAGATCTTTATGCTGAATGACCATATTTGCAAACGATATTCCTTTTTTTACTTCGCCCTGATCCGTCAAAATCAACAGTATGTTGTCATAAATCGGCTCGTTAGGACAGTACACAGGCAACAAAACTTTTAAATTCGCTATGGAATATATATCGCCATTATCTCCAACCGCTATGTCGTGGTGGAAAGGGATGACTCGAGTCCATTTAACATTAGAATCCCAGTCTATCCGAAACATTGCGTAATTATCTATCAGAACCAGGAAATCATCAAGATACGGCTCTATAAGTTTCCATTGCGATTTCCGCTCTCTTTTGTCTGTGAAGCGGTGGAGTATCCTGCCGGTCATATCAAACAGAAAACCTCCTGCGAGTTTATCGGTGAAGAACAAATTCACTCCGTTACAGGCTAATTCAGGGTCATATTTTGTAACTCCGGTTATATCTACTTCTTTTTTATCAATGGGCTTCCAGCTTGCGTAGGGCAAGCTTCTAAGTTTCTCACCGGGAAGATTCGGGGTAGGTTCAATATTCTCCATCCGGTTTTGGCTGCTATATTTAACAAACAACCAAAATCCCACGGCCATAAAAACGAGACTACATATGAATACAAGCAACAGTTTTCTTCTTTTATTCATTTGAATTTTTTCGCCTTTCCTTAAAAGCCCTTCCGTAATTTAACTCTTGGCCTTAACTTGCGGCATTCGCAAAAAAATTTTGCATTAATCGGGATATCAGTGTCTTCTTCGACAAATGTGGCGCTTTTACCTTTTTGAGCAGTTAATTAAAGAACATCAAATATACAATAAATGAAGATTAATAGCAAGAACATAATCCGAGGCGACCTTGAAGGTGTTGTCAAGAGCCTGTCATCTGAAACGTCCTGCACAAATGGACGTATAACTTTAAAGACACACACATTAAATTGCGTTACAATCTCGATATCCCTTCCAGGAGAGTAACTCTGTTGCTTTTAGCAGCTTTTCGGTTAAGATACTTTAAGAAAAAAGCGGATAGCGTTTAAGAAAACAAAGTGGTTAGGTGAAAAAACAAATCAACCCAGGTAAGGTTATAGATTGGCTCAGGCTGCCGGAGAGCAGGGGTATCGAAGACCTTGATGCGCCGGCCACCACGCTGCTTCACGCGCAGATTGTAAAAAATAAGCCCTTCCTGCGAAAACTGTACACGGATTTTTATAAAGAACTCGAGCGAACGATAGATAAAGCCAACGGAAAGATGCTGGTCGAACTCGGCAGCGGCGGCGGTTTTATCAAAGAAATTATCCCGAACGTGATTACCTCGGATATCCTCGAGATTCCGAACGTCGACAAGGTTTTCTCGGCCACCGAAATGCCTTTTGAGAACGGCGATGTCGGGGCGTTCTTAATGATAGATGTCCTTCACCATATCGCCGAGCCGAAGGCCTTTTTCGCCGAGGCGACAAGGTCTCTGGACGTCTCCGGCAAAATCGTTATGATTGAGCCGGCGAACACCTTATGGGCAAGATTCATCTACAGTAACTTTCATCACGAACTCTTCGAGACGCAGGCGGATTGGACGCTGGAAGCCGGCGGGCCCTTATCAACAGCCAATGGTGCGCTTCCATGGATAATATTTTCCCGAGACCGCGAAATATTCGAAAAAGAATTCCCATCCCTGAGAATAGTGGCGATGCGGAACCACACGCCTTTTCGTTATCTGCTCAGCGGCGGCCTGAGTTATCGTCAGCTTACTCCGTCATTCACCTATCTGCTTGTTAAGGCGGCCGAATTTGCACTCTCGCCAATCAATGACTGGCTGGGAATGTTTCAAACAATTGTGCTTGAAAAAGTTGCCTGACCCTGATAGACAAGGCCGAATCAAAGGTTTTGCAATGGCAGCAGGAAAATCGAAAATCAGAAGAGCACACAAGGCCAAGCCGCCCAATTCAAAACCGGCGGACATTCTTGAGACGGGCGGTGCCAAGGAGCGCGTTGAGTGGCTGGTGGTTGGACTTTTAGTGGCCGTAGGGCTGATTTACTCGCTGCATTTCCTGAGGCATTTCGTTTTTCCAAACTCGGATTTCGTGTCATTTTTGCGAATTGGCCGAAAGTGGTTACAGTTTCAGATTCCGACAGATATGAAGCGTGCGCCGCTCTTTTCGATAATCACCGCTTCGGTAGGCAGATTTTTCTCCGCCCCGGACCGCAACCTTTTTGGCACTGAATTATATAATGCGATTCTGCTGCCCCTGACAATGGTCTTGATTTATCTTGCCTGCAGGGCCTTTCTGGGCAGCTCAGCCGTCTGGGTAGCACTGCTGGCGGGAATCAGCCCCTGGATGGTGCGGATGGGCAGCCAGCCGCTGGCCGAGCTTACACTGGTCGCCCTTTTTGCCGCCACGGCCATTTGTGCCGTAAGGCACATAAAGCTGGCCTACCTGTTTGCGATGTTAGGCTCAATGGCACGATGGGACCTGGTGGCACTCATCCCTGCACTCGCCATAGTTGACCTGATTCGCAATCGAAAGTGGTTAAGGACTATAATTTCAACGGCATTGGCCTCGATACCCTTTGGCCTGTGTATGATAATTACAAAGGTTCGATTAGCACAACGAGGCGGAGGCGCACACTATCTTCAGGTCTTCGCCGAAGAGCGGACTTTTGAACTGGCCAAAGACCTCAGGCTCTACTGGCAGAACATCTGTTCTTTCGCCAACGCGCACCTGCTGCGCATCTTGCCTTCCGGCCAGCCTGAAAGCCTCGAGAGTCTGAATTCCACGGTGTTCTCCTTGACGGCAATACTGCTGGCGACGGCCTTCCTGACAGGCACTATAACAGGAATAATCCGAAGGAAGTGGGGGCTCATCTTTATGTTACTGGCCGCCGGGCCGTACGTGCTCGTTCATGCGATTTACCCATACCGGATGTCCCGGTTTTGTGTGCCCGTGGCGTGGATAGGCCTGGTAATCGCAGCCTACGGAGTGCTCGTATTCTGGCAGTGGCTAACTGCCAAGCCGGGAAGAAAGGTTTTGGCACTCGTTCTCAAAATAGTTGGCCTGGTCTTGTTTATTATCTGGACGGCCCGGATTACCATTACACTCAGTTATGCGGAAAGGCAATGCCCGGACATTGAGAGACTCGTGATAATATCATCCTGCGTTATCGTGGTCGGGTTCTACGTCGTGCAGTTTGTGCGTCTCAGCGGGCCCGGCCTGGGATGGCTGGTTGTCCCGGCCTTCCTCGTGCTGGCCGTGGTCAGTAACGGCGTGGGCACAGGCCTTTTAATGGGTGACGGACAAAACGGGGCCAACTTCAAACGCTTAGCCCTCTGGTTCCTCGAAAATGCCGACGAAAATGACAAAATGGTAACGACTATGGCAAGCTTTATGCCGATATATTCAGGCCTGCCGCAGGAGCGGTTCATCCACATCTCATACCTTAAGCCGGAAATTGCACCCGGTTTTGAAGACTTTGTGCGGGAATGTCGGAAAAAGAAGGTTACACTTATAGCGTGGGACTCAAGACTGGCAGGCCGGCGCGACGACCGCTATTACAAGCTGTGGGGATTGGACCGGATAGAAAAATTAGGAGCTCCCTTTCTCGGCCGCAGAGTCGGTCAGATAGGCCCGTGCAAACTGGAGTCTGTAATCAGCACGGGCTCTCCAAAAATGGCCATTTACCGGATTATAAATCCGCCGGCCAGGCAGGCTGAAATGGAAAGCACCACAAACGATTAACTCACGGCCTCGACCTGCTTGACTTGCGGCAGTCTCTCTTTAAGAAGCCTTTCAATCCCCATCTTCAGCGTCATTTGTGCCCCGGGACAGCCGCGACAGGCGCCCTGAAGGCGAACGTGTATGGTATTATCTGAATCGACCGAGACCAGCTCCACATCGCCACCGTCATTCTGGAGTATAGGCCGGATAGACTCAATTATCTGCCTAACCTTTTCTTCAAGGCCATTTCCCGACTCTGCTTCACACATTATAAACCTCCCTAAAAAGGTTATTGTTCTAAGTGCTTATAACAAAATCGCCCGTTGCCTTTTGTCATTCCGTCGCCTTTTGTCATTCCCGCGAAAGCGGGAATCCAGATATTTCTTCAAAGTCATCTTATGTTTTGTTACAGGCCCTAATGTATTATACATCCGCCAGGCCGAAAAACAAGCCATTTTTCACCCCGCCAAACCCCGACTTGTCGGGGCTTAGAATGATAATATTGTGTTTTCTACAGAGCAAATTCACAACTAACTCAGGGGAACAGGCCGGAGAGAATCGGTTACGGGAAATTTGGGACGGCAAACTCCTTCTGGCCTTTTCGTGCGGCCGAGTCGTAGGCCCTGGCTGCCTCGGCTTCACTATCGAAATAACCAAGACTTTTCCTTTTGCCGTCTATCTTGATTATCACTCTCCATTTGTTTTTGCTCTTATACACACCCTTGTATTTATTTTTTGTATTTTTTCTTTTACGGCGGTTATACGCATTTTGCTTTTTATTGGCCGCTCGAAGGTTCGCCCTGCGATTATCCAGCGTGTTATGATTGATATGGTCCACAACGAGCTCATCTGCAATGAGCAGTATCTCCCGGTGCATCCGTACTGCTTTCGTTTTTCTGCCCTCACTGACCCGGGCAGTGCGTACAGCGTAAAATTCCCCATCACTCCCGTTAACATACCATTTGTACCTTCTTAGCCGGTCATAATCCTGCAGGTCAACGATAGCGTATTTGCCCTTTGTTAAAGGTATTCTTCGAAACGTATATCCATATCGCAGCCGGCGGTATATAAGGGCGATGAACACGGCCGGGCGTTCAATAAACGTCGGTATGTGTATCCTGTAGTTGATGTTAATATCGACCGCGATTCGTCTTGCTCCTCTGTCCTGAGCCTGTCGAAGGGCCCACCTTGTGAAGTCGCAAAAAATTCTAAGTTCTAAGCACTAAACTCGAAACAATCTCTAAACTCGAATTCTCTAATGTTCTAAAAAGGAGGTTTGGGATTTCTGATTTAGGTCATTTGAATTTGTTTCGTATTTCGATACCTGTCCTGAGCTAAGCCGAAGGATTCGGATTTCGTGCTTCGGGCCATCTGTCCTCCGTCGCCAATCGTCCGTATTCCCCTGTCTTGCGTCTTCCGTCTTCTGCCCTCAGTTCTAATCAACTGTCGAGACACAAGTCACAAGCCACGAGCAACGGTTTTTTCCGCCAAAGGCGGAAAAACAGTCCCTCCATAATTGGCTCAACCTGCGCGTTTGGTCCGAATTTTGGGGAATTTTTTGAAGGGCAGGGCAAGCTAAGTCTTTATATAGAAGCGACTAAAAAAAATTTTATTTTTTCGCCGTTTTGCCAAAAACCCCCTGCGCATTTGGTCTTATCTGGACGTGTCGTATTTAGTATTTATTATCCTTTGACCCCGGCGCGCCAAGTCTCAGGAAAAGTCTCGCCAATTGAACCCGTCGAAGCCGGGGCCAATTTTAATAAAACCAGAACTCCGCCTTCAGTGGAATATTTTTCAGGTGAAGGAAAAATTGAAGGAATATGCACCTAAAATAACTCAATTGGCTATGTAAGGTAGATTTGATCTTCATAAAAAGGCTTATATATTAATAAGCCATTTACATAAAGAAAAAACTTGCTTTTCATTTGTTAGGTTGGCAGCATTAGTTAAAAGATTACGCCTTAACTGACCAAATATTTCTTTGGACATAGCACTTTCTATAGCTGCTCCAACAAAAAAAGTTTTGGGTTTTACTTTGCTTTTGGTAAATGCCTTTCTAATACGGTCAAGAGCTGTGTTCGCGGTTTTCCAATGCTCATCTGCGCCAGCTGGATCAATCCCTCCCTTCAACTCACCCAAAGCAATGTAATACTCAGGCGAAGCAATAATATTCTTATTGCTACGACTATTTCTTATATCCTTGTGGCAACAACTTAATAAACACAAGTCAACATTCTTTCTAATCATTGGAACTGTAATGTTAAAAAGCAAAACCCTATCTCCTATCCTGTTTCCCCAGCTTATTCCTTTTAGATAATTTTCTATATCAGCATCATCTAAAGAGTTGGCGATCCATGTTTTGCTATTCTTGTGAAGCCAAAAGTAATTTGTTTTTTGTATAGATAGCATAGTAATAATACTTCTTGCAAATTTTCTTTCACCGATAATCCCGGCGATATTTCTCATCATCCCGCCTAATGTATCGCCTCTGGTTAAAAGAAAGCGATAAACTAATTCGTCGACAAACTTTTCGCCAGCAGGTTTTAAGAAATTATCTATTAAGTTTTTAACAGCTTTGACTTGATCTTTTTTTGTTAGATGTGTAAGTGATTTATCTGATAAGCCTGCAGCAGTTAGCAACGAACCATAAATCTTATCTAACTTCAATAAGTCTACCGGTTCATCAACCTCAGACGCTATAATCCTTAATGCTCTAGCCTCTTCAACAAAAGGTGATGCTTTGTGATTTTTTTCTAAGGCGATTTCTATAAAACCCGCACGAGTAGCCTCATATGGCGTTATAAGATCTTTGGATGACTTAATATGATCTCTGTAGGCTTTCAAGGTTTCCTCCACACATAGACGCATTTCCTAAGAGCCTCTCTGCCAAATCCTCCCATTTGTTGACTACTGTTACCTTTGTTCTGAGGAAGAATTAATATGCTGGAGACATTAAAACCAACACCTTCGGCTATTCGTGAAAGGACCAAATCTACAGGGATGCAAACTCCTGCATAACGAACATTATCGTTTACCATAAACATTAGTCCATCATTATCTATAACACGATAACATTCTGATATCACAGCAGTCATTTCATGAAAATACCCTTTGATCATGCGAGGAATACCGTTGTTATTGAGTTTCTTCGCTTCTTTCTGTTCCTCAAGAAATTCCACAATCGCATTCAGTAATTTTTGATTCTCAAATATATTATTAATTTCCGAATAGCCCTGGGAAATATCTAAAAGTTGTTTAGGTTTATTCTCAACGGTGCAACTCAACATAGATTGTCTCAAGTCTACCAGTTCTTGTTCGCTGATGTTTAACAAGGCATGTTCAAGGGCATATGTTCTCGTGTAATCATAACGATTACAGTATGGGGGAGAAGTGATAATCGCCTTGAATTTTTTAGAGTTGATTTTAGGCAAAATATCTAAACATGAGCCTCTATGAAGTCTAATGTTTCCAGTTAAAGGCAAATCTTCCTGAAACAGCCCTTGTTTGTACGGCACTCTAATATCTTGGATCATCTGGTCTATCTTTTTCCTAATCGCAATATCAAAGGATAAGATTTTCCCTTTATTAAAAGTATTTTCACCATTACGTCTTCCAGACCTGCAGTCCCAACGAAGATACTGGCCATCTTTGCGTGTAAAGCTTATCGATTCCAAAACACACATCATCGCCAATAGAAGCAGTCTTGAGATTTTCTTATTTTTTATTTTATCAAGCTCGAATAAATATCGGCCTATTTTAAGCTCAGTTTCTCTTGGATATGCCCCTTGTGTGATTCTTAAGTGATTAATCTCTCGATGTCCAGTATTAGAGTTCCATGGACATTCAATTTTCCATCGTTCCAACACATCTATATCTTCATCCTCGATTTCAAATTGGGCAAAAATTCTATTAGATATAATCTCCTGACCTACTGGCAATAGTTCAATACCTTCTGAGTCATATCCTAAAATCGCACTTGCAAATAGAGTCGTGCCCATACCTGCAAATGGATCAAGAATGATTCCTTTTGGAACTTTGTACTTGTATAGAAAGTATTCCACTAATGATGATGAAAACGCCTCCTTATACTTATACCACCTGTAAAAAGGCTGAGTTTTGTTGCCCTGATAGCTAACGATTTTTCTACTCAAAGCTGATTCTACATGCAAAACCTCGGAGAAGTGCAATTCAAGCTTTTTACTCAGGTCTTTAATGAGACTAATTTTATTTTCTAATATCAGCGTCATTTTTCTTTATAACAATGGCATGTTAATACAACATAATAATAGATTAATTTCTAAGCATCAAGAATATTCGACAATTATCTCTTGCCGCGACCGTTAGACTCTACTCAGGTCAGGAGCGGCAGGGCTAAACCATTCACCTACTTGTCCGCTGAAGGCAGATTAACTGTTATCCTCGTTTGTTTCTCGGCTGGTGTTTATGCCGAGGAATGGGCCGAAGATGTTCCGCAACGGCCGGGTAACAATAGCAATGACCTGCATCGTCGGCTTTTCATGCTCGACCTGAAGCTTGGTCCGCAGCCGGTGCGGCACGATGAAAAGAAGGGCGGCGATAATAAAGAGCAGGTCATAGTTATTAAAGCCCCCCGGGCCGGCACCGATGCTAACGCCCCGGCTGGTTGCAAGAAACAGTCCGCCGAGCAGCGGCGCAAGGCCGGCCGCAAGGCTCAGGAAAACGTTGATAATGGTAATATAGTTCTGCCTGCTGGCCGGCACGGCATGCATAATGTAACGCGTCTGCGCGATGCCGTTACCGCTATGGAACAGGCTCCACAGAAAGAACAGCACAAAGGCCAGCACCCGGCTGGGCGTGTTGTAGCCGACGAGTATCCAGCAAAGGCTGCACAGAAACAATCCGATATGCGAGATTGTAAAGATAAAGCGGTTGCCGAACCGGTCGGCCAGTTTGCCCCAGGGCCTTAGTGAAATTATCGCACCTGCCCCGATCATTGCCGTGGCTGAAAGGATGAACCGGTAAGTATAGCCGAGGTCTCTTAAGAGCTTAATCTTGAACGGCTCGGTCATCGTCGCCGCCAGTATATAGCTGACTATGTAAAAGATAAGTATCCGCATCTCGGCCACCCCAAAGGCCTCGCGGAACCTTGCCGCTATACTCGGCCGTTTTCCCCGGCCTTTCCGCGGCGGGTTCTCCGCCAGAGGTATGATTGAGAACGCCCGCAGCAGATATGCCAAAAAGCCGAAAATGAATATGATTTGGAATTTCCACCATTCGGAATTACGGCCGAGAAAGAACGCACAGACAAGTATGGTTATCAGGCTTGCTGTTTGCCAGCCCGTCCGCATATTCGCGAAGAACCTGCCCGTTATCTGCCGGGGCACAACATCCTGCAGCAGTGGAAACCAGCCGGTATTACCAAGCGCGTATGTGATATTTCTGCCCAGGCTGGCCACAAGCAGAAGGGCCAGGCACGCCCAGGCCGGCCATAATTCCGCAAGATATGGGATGAAAACAAAGGGCAGAATAAACAGCAGTACTACCCAATACCATAAGAGCATCACCCTTCGCTTGCCCACCCGCTCGATGGCCGACATCGTAAAGACGCGGAAACACCACGAGCCCATAGTCACAAAGCCAAGCACGCCCAGATAAACTTCCGACGCCCCCAGCTTCAGCACGGCCAGGTTCAGCACATTGCCCCCGACGCAACAGCCGCCTGTCACAGCACTGATTGCACCTAACATTGCGAAAGTTATGCTTCGCCGCCGCTGCCTTTTGCTCATTCGGCGGGTTGTTATGTTACTATCATTGGCCATCAGCCTGCTTTTTCACGTAGAGCGTCTGAGTCGGGAAGGCAAATTCAATACCCTCGGCCTCGAAACGCTTCATCATCTCGATATTGACTCGCTGGTTTACCTCCTTGAATACCCAGTAGTCGGCCGGTTTGACCCAATAACTCATATAGATGTTCAGGGAGCAATCGTTGAACTTGTCGAAAAATACGCGCGGCGGCCTGTCCCGGTCGCCGTTTACCTCGGGAACGCCTGAGAGAATCTCCTTTATAATCTGCACAGCCCTCTCAGCCTTTTTATGCCCGGAGTCATAAGTGATTGTGATGTCACTCGTACGCCGAATAAACGGGCGCCTGCCCACGTTCTCGACAATCGAGTTGGCTATGATGCTGTTGGGGATGATTACAAGGTGCCCATCGAGAGTACGTATGCGCGTGCTCCTGAAGCCGACGTCTTCGACCGGGCCGAAATGACCGTCGATTTTGACGTATTCATCTATCTGGAAGGGCCGGTCGGCAAAAATCGTGATGGAACCGAAAAAGTTTGCGATTGTCTCCTTCGCCGCAAGGGCGACAGCAATCCCGCCGATGCCCGCACTGAACAGCAGCGACTTGATTCTATCGGCCCCTATAATATTCTCCGCGATAAGCAAGGCCGCGATTATCGCAATGGTTATTCGCAGGCCCTTACGCACCACCGGCACGAGCATATCGTCCAGTTTGGTCTCGCTCCTTTGGACGATGCGGTTCAGGTAATACTCGATAACATCGACAAAGCGGTATAGTGCATAGGCCAAGGCAATGGCGCCGACGGCCTGCGCGATTTTTGTCCAGCTTTCACCAATGGCTGTCCTTATGCCGGTCTCGTCATCGAAGACGAGCGGCAGCTTGCACAACCGCAGGCCGATGGCGAATATAGCCACATAAAGCGGCTTAGGCAGGGCCTTGATGAACAATGTCAGGGCCGTTACGCCCGTTCTTTGCTCCCGGCGTGCAGCGTAACCATACAGGACATACTGCGCGATTCGGCCGGCCGCTAAGGTTACGAGCACTACCAGCAAGAGTACGGCGAAACGCCAGATTGCGTTGCCTTTGACGAGCTCGAAATTGATTGTGCCGGACCACCAGTCGGCCGCGGCCAGCGGGCTTATTAAACCTGAAACATTCATATTCTCTCCCGTAAAAACAGATTATGGCACTCTGCCAACCATTTGACGGTTCGATCCCGGCGCGCCGGGACTCAGGGCAAGACAACTTTTTATTCTTATATCGCATTTGCGGCGTGTTTTCCACAAAAACCAAGCCGGCCGAAGGCGGAGTGATAATAAACCACGGATTAACGCGAATAGACACTATATTTTAGCCACCGAGAGCACCGAGATTAATTAACCACGGATTTACGCGGATTTACGCAGATGAATTATAACCTCAGGGGGATAGGGAGTCCTTCGACTACGCTCAGGACAGGCACGGAGAATAGCTTTGGCGGCGGCCCAAAGGGCCTTTTGTGTTCTACGCCGTGAAGATTTCCGAAAATAGGAAATTTTCTCCATCTTCCAGGCTTGTCCTCAGTTTCTACGCGACAAACGCCAAAACTCTTCGATTGATAATTGATTATTTTAGGGGATTAGGACGGGGCGGGATTAATTTTTGCTTTTCAATATCGGATTTTGGGGGTAAAATTCTAGATGTTGACGGATTGGGGGATTTTGCGTGCCTCGGCGGCGGCTACGGCAGCGATAGCGGCGTTTTTGGCGGTCGTATATGCGCTGACCAAAGTCGTCAAGGCCGCCGGTAATACCGGAGGCGCTGGGTAAAGGCTCACGTTGGCGGTAAGCCCTGAGACCGTTGCCTGCGCTAATGCAATTACTTCTGGTTCTGTTCTTGGAAATCGTGCCATAGTAAAAATCCTTTCAAAAAAAATATTGCTGTTATTTCATTATCTTCTCCCCGCATCGTTGCGGGGTACTTTTCTTGTATTTTTCTTTTACATCGTTATCAATTTTGTTTTTGTTCTGTTTTTTCAGCTATTGCACAGCGATTGTTTTGTATTTCTCTATCGACACCTCTACCGCTGAACGACAAAACTCACCTGCCGCTATGGAGTGAAATAGCGGTCAGTTGCAGCGATTTGTTATCTACTTTTTTTAGTCATTTGGCAAGAGCTTTTCAAACGCTGAGTTTCCAGCGATAATGGCACCTGTATCTCCCTTCTCTTCTCCATAGATTACATTGAAATTGAGTTTGGCAAGAATATCTATTATGTTACTTGGATTGTTTCGATTCTCTCGAACTTCCCTATCAAGTATCCTCCTCGTGGGTGATCGCATTAGCTTGTCGTATCCTACACAGAGGGCTAACGGGTAATCCTGTAAAGCCTTTTCCAAAGGCAGTCCGGGAACAAAAATCGGATAGCATATCCCCTTTGTAAAAGGATCTCCAAGCTTGTCAGCACTAAGAAAGATAACGACTGGGCGCCTGGTTGTAAAAACGGAACGCTTAAAAAGCATATTAGGGTGACTTCCAACGTGCGGACCCTGGAAAGGTAAGACTACGTTATTTGTATCCCAGCCTGATGTCGTCGCTAGAAAAAGTGTTTTCTCATTAAAATTGCGTAGATCATCTCTCATCTTATCTACAGCGATTTTCTCATTGTCGTGTAGGTTTCGTGGTTTTAGGGGAGGGCGTGCTTCCAGTAGGTGCCATCCGCGTGGAAAGATTGCCCCGTATTTGTCTTCAGGGTCTGGGGCAAATGGGGGAAATCGTCTTATGTCAACATCTGTGTAGAGCATCAACTGAAGAAGGGTGAACACATTGTTTGTCCAAATATGCCAAGCCTCAGCATGATTATCGTTCTTCAGAACGTACTCTTCAAATCTATCAGATACGTAGGACAATGTTGACCCTGATTCAAAGAACAAATTCATATAGCCATGCCGTCGTATCTTGCTCATCATTGTTTCCCAAAATATTTTCGCCCCCGTTTCCTTTGACACCTCATCAAGTGTTACGCGCTCACCGACAGTACTAAATTCACGCATACGTTTCAATTCACGTTCTAAAAATTTGTTCTTACTGATTTGCCGTAGTGTTGAAACCTCCTGACTACTTGCTCTTACCCAACCAGCGTCATCGCCCAATTCTTTTTGGTTAATCATTTCGTTGATCGAATTGACACACTTTGTACCTAATTCTGCAATTCCTGCTTCCGTATTATTGAATTCCTTGCAAATGCGGTCTTTTCTAAGTTTTTCGCGAAATTTAAGAAGGGCTTCTATCTTGTCTTTCTCGTTCGGATCTTCCTTTATTACCTTCACACGCTCTTTATCAAATTCACTTTGTTCTAACAAAAAAGCCAAAATCGGTCGTTTACCCTCCGACTGTTGATACTCCCACTCTGTAAAGCTTATCTTACCTTCCGGAATATATTCACCGTATCGAGCTCCAAGAACAACAATATGCACATCGCATTGTTCCAAATGCTTGGTGATATCGGCCTTCAAAGGATTGATGCCGCCAGCCCATAATTCCATGCCACTTGCTATATGTTTAGCTTTAAAGATGGTATCAATCAGTTTCTGGCTCGCATCACTGAGATCTCGCCGCGTACCGCCGACAAAAAATTCTAATTTGATTTTTCGTTCACTAATCATTTGTATTCGTTCCCTTTCTTCTCCGAGTTTAACTTCTGTTTATATAGTTTCCAGCAAAACCCGCATTCTGGTTTTGCTTCCAAATAACACGCCGTTTCTTTGCCTGAAAATCTCATTTGTTCACCTAACTCCCGTAAAAACAACGACTTGCCCACCTTTTGGCCCGGCTACAATGCCTCAATGTAACCTTACAATGCCACATTGTAAAGCGACAATGCCACGATGCCAAACCTGCTTTTTGCTAAACCCGAATCAATTTTGCGGCGGAGACTATCGCCTATCTTTAGCTCAAACTCGTCGTACCACACCTTTAGACCACCATCTTGCAGGGCGTGGGCCAACGGTCGTACAACATCGTCTTTGTCTTCGCTTGCATGGGAAATGAAAACATCATATTCGCGTACATAGTAATCATGACCGTCAGTTTTAGGCGGTGCATCATGTTGAACGAGTGATGGAACGGATGCAAGCGGAGCATCATGTATTTCGGGCAGTTTGTAAGGGGCTGGAATCACGTTTACAGATGAACGAACTGTTCCTGTGTAACCTCCAAGGTCGATTGCAACGTGCCAATGGCCCGAATTTGGAATGGTTAAATGGACAGGCGACCGTTTGGCGTAGCCATCTTGGTATCGGTATTGACGACCAGAACGATAGTTCTGGAAGCTTGAGCTATCCATAAGCTGTACGTTTGCAGCAGTGTCAGACAAAATTACTTCCACAGTTTCACCTGCCTTGCGGTAACCGATATCATAATGCTGGAATTGCATAGACGGTTCTTCCTTAGGTGCCTAAACATAATAATATGTAACACGACACCTATGGCAACTGAACAACAGATTTCGCGTCAGATTGATACAGTGTTAAAGCCAGAGACGGTTTGTATATTTGCTGATTCAGAAAATTCAAGATGGGAGCCCGGAAAAAGACTTTGATTTTCTTTCTTAATCCGTTTGGCTGCCATTCTATAATATTCGGAATCTATTTCAATTCCAATACTATTTCTGTCACATTTCATAGCGGCTATCATCGTTGTGCCTGTACCACAGAATGGGTCAAGTACGGTATCTTCAAAGAAAGAGAACATTCTGATAAGCCGATAGGCGAGTTCTAACGGAAATGGAGCTGGATGTTTTTTGGTAGATGCACCAGTGATATTCCAAGATTGCCGAAACCATTCATCGTAGTCATTTTTTCCGATTCTGCTCTTATCTCTCTGAGTATTTGTAGGTTTTCGATAGCCTCCCGGTTTTCGCTGCATCAATATAAACTCAATATCGTTCTTTATTATGGCATTCGGCTCATAAGGCTTTCCCAGAAACTTAGTGCCGTTCTTCACTTCATAATTAGCGTTTGAGATTTTATGCCAGATTATAGGATTTAAATTGTCGAAGCCGATTTTTCTGCAGGCAACGCAAATATCAGCGTGGAGTGGCATAACCAAATGTCTGCCATATTTTTTTCGTGACAAACAAACATCGCCTACAACACAAACCAAACGACCGCCCGGGACAAGAACTCTGAAGCATTCCCGCCAAACTTTTGTAAGCTCTGTCAAGAATTGCTCATAATCTAGGATATGCCCAAGCTGATCATGATTGTCATTATATTGTTTCAGGTTCCAATATGGCGGTGATGTAACAACCAAGTGTATTGACTCATCCTGCAAGAAAGAAAGGTTTCGTGCATCACCCTGGACCAATCTGTGGGTTGTCAAGTTTTCTTTGGTGTGTGCTTTCAATTTCTAATCGCCGTATGCAAGAATTTGTGCTTTCAAAGAATTTGCAAAAATGTTAAACATCAAATCTTCTGCAGGCTCAGCAAAATCGCCATTTAAGCCTTTATCTTTATGAGAAACAATAAAGCATGCAGCATTGTAGTGCCTTTCTCTGAGCAGTTTTCTGCAAAAAATCTCATATCTTTTGGCATAGGATGCGCCCTTGAACTCGGGAAAAACCTCAAAGTGAGGTTCTTTCACACTTACAGGTGATTGCGACCTGGCACAATCTTCCAGCATAAAAAGGTATCCCAACCAAGGCTTAACCGTTTTGTTAAATGCACCTTCTCTGTAGGCAGTCCATAAATCCAGGGCGCTTCCCATTGCTTCTTCAGTTCTGTTATTGAAATTATTTCCAAAGGAAGGACCTACTTGAGATTTGGCTTCCAGGGCCATTATAAGTTGATTATTTTTTACTACCAGCAAATCCCATTCTTTTGTAGGGCGAAAGTAACCGGGCAATTCCAGAGATTTCTGAAAAAAGATGTGCTTTTTGTCAATTCCTGCCGAGACGATTGTTTCGGTAATGAGGCTTATAAAACCATCCATCTGTGCGCCACCTGTGACAGCACCCCTATAACCCTGATCTGTCGAGCCTCTTCGTTTTTGCTTTTCTACCTGAATTCGTCGCATTTGCCAAAAGTGTGTAACTGCCTGTGAAACCTTTGAATGCAAGTCATCCTGTTTATTAGCCATTTAACCTACCAGATTTTGTGCAGCGATTATTTTAAGGAGGAAGACAACAATTCTTAACATTTAATAAAACCAAAACTTTAAAGATCTAATATAATAATATACAATCCGACTTATCAGGAGTTTAGTATAGCAGGGAGGAAAAGTCAAGATTGTTTGTAGTGATTTTGGGTTGCGTTCTGAATACAGGGAAAGCCTTTCGATGGGCTCAGTGTGCTGCTGCCGGAGGCCGCGATGACCCCGATTCCGACAAGTCGGGATATCGGGACTTCGGCCTACGGCCTCAGGAAAATTGGAATCCGAACTGAAGGCAGCAACGGAGTAAAATCAAAAAGTTGATTGGTTGCCTTAAGATAAAACTTGGAGGATGATTAGGTATAATGAAAACTATTCTGACAGGAAGAATTGGTGGGGTACGACCCCACCCTACAATATAAATAAGAATTACCCCCTCTATGAATCCTTCGACGGTTCGATCCCGGCACGCCGGGATTCAGGGCAAGACAACTTTTTTATTCTTATACCGCATTTATGTCATTTTTTCCACTAAAACCATCCGGGACAGGTAACTTTAGGCTGACGCTGGGTGGCTGCCCCGTCATATCTCGCACAATCAATCGCGCACAAGAAGAGTGACATAGCCGCCGTCGTGGTCGGCCGGGCCGGTGCAGGGAAGGATAAGACTTTCAGATTCGAGTCTAAACCCATTATTTTTCGAAAGAAAGTCTTTCGTTACTGACTCGTTTTCCTCGCTCTGGATGCTGCAGGTACTGTAACAGACCCGCGCGCGTGGTTTTAGAAGTGGAATAACGGCCTGCAAAAGTTTGGCCTGCTTTCCCGCCAGTTCTAATACTGATTTTTTGCTTATGCGCCATCGGGCCTCGCAGCGTCTGGCCAATACGCCGGTGTTCGAGCACGGCACATCGAGCAGAACCGCGTCAAAGGCCCGGCTGTATGAAGAACTTCGAAAAACCTGGTTATATTCAACAACTTTAACTATTGCAGCGCTTTGTCTTTGACAATTCTCCAACAGTTTATCCAGTCGGCCGGGATTAATATCCGTGGCAACGATTTCGCCGGTATTGTTCATCATCTCGGAGATTTGCATTGTCTTTGTGCCGGGCGCTGCGCAGACGTCCGCCACTCTCCAGCCCGGCCTTGGCGCAAGGGTTTTCACGACACGGGCGGCCGAGATATCCTGAACGGCAAACAGGCCCTCACTAAAGCCGGGCAGATTGGTGATGGGACAATGACTCTTAAGCTTTATCATTGACTCATCCGAGAGGGCTTCAAAATCGATTTCCTGCCTGCGGAACTCCTCAGACAAATCCTGCAAGTTAGTTTTCAGGGTATTAGGTCTTATGTAAATAGACGGCCTGCGGTTGGACGCGAAGCAAAGTCCCTTTGTCGTTTCCTCGCCAAACCTGACAAGCCAGTCGCTAACAAGCCAGTCGGGCAGTGAAAACGCGCTGCTAAGATAGCCTGCAAAATCCTGATTGGGGTTCGGCAGCAGCTCAATGTTGAAAACGCAGCCCTTGTCGGGTGATTGTGGAACCGTCTTTTGCGCCTCGGCCTCTGCAAGCGGGGCAGACCTTTTAGCGATAGCGCGATTTATATTTCGAAGAACGGCATTCACGAAGGCCGTTTGCTTTTTGCCCGCGACCTCAACAGACTGGTTTGCCGCCTCGTTAATAATGGCGTATTCCGGGGTCTCGGGACAAAAAAGCAATTCATAGACTCCAATACGCAGGATGTTAAGAATTTTTGCGGGTATTCGTGCCTTAGGTACGCCAGATACTTTTGTTATAACCGTATCTATACAACCTTGGTTTCTTATCACGCCGAATACTAAATCAGTGGCTAATCGGCTCTGTTCGGTCTGCTCGAGGTGTTTGTGCAGAATACGGCCGGCCCCGATAAATCGGGGTTGCGGAGTAAACTTGCTTAAGACCATTGCCGCAACCTGCCGAGCATTTTTTGGGGATTTTCCCGTCATAACACCTCTCTTGGCCTTCTTATGTACCAGATGCCCGTGAATAATCAATATATTCGTCGCTCGTGACCCGTGACTCGTTACTCGCCAGTTGAATCCGTCAAGGCCGGTTGATTTTTTAACAAAATCCCGCCTCCGGCGGCCGGCCTCCGACAGCAACAAGACTCGAGTATCTGGAATCGAGCATCTAATTAACTGATAACCTGCTATCCTAATCCCGACAGGTCGGGACCCCCTGTTCCCTCCACAGGACGCCTTAAAGCCCTGATTACCTGATGCCTAAATCTTCTCCTCACTAATTCACCATTTACCACTCACCAGTTACCAATAACCATTCACCAATAACCCAATTTCTTTTTTCTTGTAATCACGGTTCATAACTATAAAATGGGGCTTTTCACTGCAGACCCCGGCCCAAATGGGCCGTTGGAGGCTGAAATAATGGCAGATACGACTCTTCTTGAGACACGGCAGCTGGTTAAAAAGTATTCCGGCCGAACCGTTGTCAACAATGTCTCTATATCCGTCGCTCAGCGCAGCATTGTCGGCCTGCTCGGCCGAAATGGTGCCGGAAAGACCACCACCTTCAGAATGATTATCGGAATGATAGTTCCTGAGGCCGGCTCGGTTATGTTCGAGGGCGCTGAGGTCACCAAACTGCCTATGTATAAGCGTGCTCGTTTAGGCATGGGTTATCTTTCTCAGGAACCGAGTATTTTTCAGCGTCTCAGCGTGAGGGACAATCTTGATGCTATCCTTGAGACGATGTCGCTGACCAGGCAGGAGCGTGCCCGCCGGGCCGATATGCTCATTGAGCGATTCGGCCTGAAGGAGGTCGCCGACAGTTATGGCAGGTTCCTTTCCGGCGGAGAGCGTAGAAAGCTCGAGATTGCTCGCGCTATGATTACGAATCCTTCGTTGATACTTCTGGACGAGCCTTTCAGTGGCGTGGACCCCATAACCGTTGAGGAGCTGCAGCACGAGATTCGCCGCCTTACCGCCTCCGGCGTAAGCATCCTTATAACAGACCACAATGTAGAGCGGACCCTCGAGGTCGTCGATAAGGCATACATCATTGATCATGGCAGGGTTATTGCCGCCGGGGCGCCGTCGCAGATTGTGCGAGATGAGATGGTCAGGGCAAGCTACCTCGGCCATATATTTGACGGTGATGAGTTCGATGATAATTAGCGGTGGGCCTTAAGTAAAAACTCCGGGTCCAATATAAGTAAACTACTGCTGGTTTGGCCCGTGGCGTTGTGGCTTCAGGCTTTGCCTGTCAGCTTTTGGCGGATAACTTCATCTACGAGTTACAATCAGTAGTATTTAGTTAGAAGAATAAATTCAGGTTGCCGGAGTATTCCCGGCGAAAATGAGGGAAATTGCAAATGGTTAATCCTGAAGACTGTCGGCTGACTCGTTACCCGGCTTCGGTTCTAAGTAAGGCCGCTGAGCCTATCGCAAATATCGATGAGGATATCCGCCAGATTGCTGATAAAATGATTGATATTATGCTCGAGAACAAGGGGCTCGGCCTGGCAGGGCCGCAGGCCGGCGTGCCGCTGCGAATCTTTGTGGTCTCCTTAGACGGCACAAAAGAGCACGCCAGGGTATATATAAATCCCACTCTTGTTCCCGATGCGCAGCTTGAGCCGATGCAGGAGGGCTGCCTTTCACTGCCCGGCATTTTCACGAAGGTCCGCCGATACCGCAAATGCTCCGTCAAAGCGACCGGCCTTGACAGCAAGGAGTTCACCGAGCAGGCCGAGGGACTGCTGGCAAGGGTCTTTCAGCACGAGTGCGACCACCTCGATGGAGCGCTTATAATCGACCGAATCGGCGAGGTTGCTAAAATCGCCCTTCGCGGCCGACTGAAAGAGTTAAAGAAAAAACTGTCGGAAGGCTGAAAAGTAATATATCTGATATTGCAGCATGACTTCGTTTCGAGTGTTGCTCATAAGACAGCATTATATAAATGCTTGTATCAATTGTATTAAATCCGAAATTCGAATATCGAAGCACGAGACAAATCCGAATTAACGAAGTTCAAATGACCGAAACGGTAAGACCGTAATAGTCGGCAGAAGTTCTTTTTTTGCTTTGAAAATTTGGATTTCGAACATTTGATATTGTTTCTTATTTCGGTTTTCGTGCTTCGGATTTTAGTGCAAAGACAGGAATTTAGATATTTCAATTATGAACATTGTCTTTTTGGGCTCAGGCAAGTTTGGTATCGAATCGCTGAACGCCCTTCTCGGCTCAGAGCACACAATCCTCCACATTTTCACCCAGCCGCCACTACCGGCCGGCAGAGGAAGAAAGACCCGGCAAACACCCGTCGCCGAGTGGGCCGAATCAAATTCAATACCTTACATCGAAACCGATGATATAAACTGCCCCGAGATGCTTCAAAAAATCGCTGACTGCAAGGCCGAGGTCATTGTAGTAATCGCCTTCGGCCAAAAAATCGGTCAGGAACTCATCAACTCATTTACTAAAAGAATTATTAACGTCCACGCATCGCTGCTGCCGGCCTATCGTGGCGCCGCACCTGTAAACTGGGCGATAATTAACGGCGAGAAAATTACGGGCGTCAGCATAATCACCGTAGTACCGCAAATGGATGCCGGCGAGATTCTCACACAGGACCAGGTCGAGATTTTACCGGACGATACGGCCGAGACGCTTGGCGATAAATTGTCAAAGGCCGCGGCGCCGCTACTGCTCAAAACGATTGAGCAGATTCAGGCGGGGACCGCTTTTTACTGCGAGCAGGACATCGAGTTTGTCAGCCTCGCCCCTAAACTTAAAAAATCTGACGGCATTCTCAACTGGCTCGACTCGGCCGAGCTATTAAGAAACAGGATTCACGGCCTGTGGCCCTGGCCGGGCGCGCAAGCTGAATACATTTCCCAAAAGACTCAGAAATCCTGCCGGGTAATCATAGCCCAGGCCGAGGTAATTAAATCATCGCCCGCGCAGCCGGTTCCGGCCGGCACGCTTGATGAAAATCTTAATGTTATTTGCGGCAAGGATGCGCTTAGGATAATCAAAATCAAGCCTTCCGGGGGGTCGCTTATGGACTTTGTCGACTTCGTCAACGGCAGACACACCGTACCGGGGGACAGGTTCGTTACAATTCGAAAAGAATAGATTAGACACGGATTTACACGGATAAACACTGTTTATATAAGGAAAGCCAAGGCCGGCCGGCGAAGGCAGATTCTCGATGCGTGATTCTTGATACTCGATACGCGCTGTCTCTATGGGATGCTAGCGCACTGCCGGAGGCCGCGAATTAGGGTGAGGTGATTGGCAACTGGTAAATGGTTAAATGGTGGATTGGATGCTTGATACTTGATAATCGTTGTCTCTATGGGACGCTAGCGCGCTGCCGGAGCTCGTGCCCCTGTACCTTAGGTAGTAGGTAGCCGCGACAGTGCGTAGAAAACAGGAAATTTCCGGCTTGTGTTTGGCGAAAATTGGGAGGCAAGTGAGCCGTCAAATACGGTGAGGGGGTAAATCAACCACGGAAGATAATACCTCGATCACCGAACACAATACCTAAGATACTTAGGTATTCCCTTAATGTCAATACTTAAATATCAACGAATATTGGTTTTTTAATAAATGGTCAATAGCGGAATTTGTGGGGCAATGGCCCCACCCTACAAAAACTTTAAGAGCTTTGCATCCGGAAGCCGCGATGACCCCGATAGACAGAATCGGGACCCCGAGGTGTCGGGATCTTCGCTGCGTTTCGACTTCGGCCTACGGCCTCAGGGAAATTGATATCCAAACCCCGATACACTACATCGGGACAGGCCGTAGGCAGCAATCCGATTTATTATTTACGATTATTATTTTCAATTTTTATAGTGAAAAAAAGACGTACGACGGAGGGCGGGTAATCGAAGCATAAATAGAGAAAAAAGCCAGATCCCTCCACCCATTCGGCTACGCTCAGGGCAGGCTTCGGCGCTGCGCTTCGGTCGGGATGACAAAAAAAAGTTGCTGCCGGGGGCACGATTGGTTCGACCCTTCGATCCCGGCGCGCCGGGACTCAGGGCAGGCAAGACAGGCCCTTCGACCTTGCTCAGGGCAAGCCATGCAGAAAAATTCAAAAGTTTATCCGCCTGCGGCGGATAAAAATTTAAAAGACCAAATTAGTCGTTAGTATCCTTCGACTCCACGATGCTCCGCTCAGGATAGGTATTTAAGATTTGAGATTTCAGAGAAGAAAATAAACGCGATGAATCGCGGGACAAAAAAGAAACCCTGCAATAAATTGCAGGGCTAAGTATTTTGAGATTCTTCACCCCGATGTAGTCGGAATTTAGAATGACAGCGCCGCCGTTCCGGCGACGGCTAAACGACCCTCCAAAAACCCGCCGAATAGATCGGCGGGCTAAACAATTTTGAATTGGTGGGGCAAGCCCCACCCTACTATTCTGCGGTGCAAAAGAAAATCCCGACAGTGCATCAAAAGAAAACCCTGCAGTGCAGGGTTTCAAAAAGAAAGAGACCCCTAACATAAAGTTAGGGGCTTAAGGGGGTGGCTTCTGTTCTTGAATTATTGATTAAGGCGGTTTAGGATTTGTGAAACCGTATGGAGGGAATCGATATGGAACGTGTGACTATAATACCGGCTTTGAGTGATAATTTCGTGTATCTTTTCAGATATGAAAAGAAAAAGGCAATCGCTATTGACCCACCAGAGGCCGAACCGGTACTTAATGAAATTAAAAGGCACAACCTGGAACTGTCTGCGGCCCTGGCAACCCACCACCACTGGGACCACAATGCCGGCATCAAAGAGCTTAAGAATAAAACAAACTGCATAGTCCTCGAAGGCAATCAAAGCATTAGAGGCGGGCAAATCTTAAACTTCGGTAACTGCCGGCTAAAAGCCATAACGACGCCGGGCCATACTACAGATTCGGTCTGTTTTTATATTGAGCCTTCGGAAAATAGCGACGGTATTCTATTCACGGGAGACACCTTATTTATAGCAGGATGTGGAAGGCCTATCGAAAATGATATGAATACTATGTGGGAATCCTTACAGAAACTGTCGGCCCTGCCGGATAATACGCTGGTATATCCCGGCCATGATTATACGGAAGATAACTGCGGATTCGCACTGACTATCGAGCCGAAGAACCGAGACATACAAAAGCTGCACGAAGAGATAAGAAAAAAGGGAGGAAGGTCGGTTGTGCCGTCAACCATAGGCAGGGAAAAGAAAACAAACGTTTTTCTGCGAGCAAGCAGGGCTGAGGTCAAGGACCTTATAAATCTGCCTGATGCGAGTGATGCTGAAGTTTTCGCGGAGTTAAGGGGAAGGAAGAATCGGTATGATTAAAGAGTCTATTATTTTCAATACTCACTGTAAAGACAGGCCGACTAAAATATGAAAAGACCTAATTCAGCTGAAATTGTTGTCTATCGAATTAAATCGAAATTATTGTCAAGGAAAACATTTAAATTATACGTTGACGACAGAAAAGTCAGTGTTGTCTATAATGATTCAATACGCCATTTCTTTGCATCACCCGGTCCCCATTCCATATATATAAAATTCGGACGACGGAAAAGCGAAACCCTGTTTTTTGACTTAAACATTAATCAAACTATTCACCTGGAATGCGGATTCAAAAGCCCTGAACCTGAGAACATAAAGAGCCTGAGGGACATAAAAGAAACTATTAATTCTTTAAAAGACGCATTGTACCTTATACAAATTGACAGCGTTCCTTACTCCACTCAAATAGATGACGTATTATTCAAGCAAACCAAAAAAAGAATCTATGCAGTTTGCCTGAATGCACTGTCAAGAATATGTTTGGTCATGTGCATAGTCGGTTTTCTGGGATTTACGAACGGATTTATCACGGCATGGGGTAAAGCGTTCTGGGTAACACCTAATACAGAATTACCTTTGGGAGCCCCTGAAAGTATCGCCGTAGATAGAGACGGCAATGTATATCTGGCTGCAAATTTCTATTACAGAATACAAAAATACTCCCCGGATGGCGAGTTTTTAAGAGGCTGGCCATCAAATGATAATGACCCAAGGATTCGAATAAACGAAGATAATCAATTTGAGCTGGCTAACAATCGCAAAACAAGAAAAGGTGATTACCCCGATACATTAGCAACTTATGATTTGGAAGGTAATTTGATAAGCGAAGAGGTAATAGACGGCTGTTACTTTGAATTTGGCGAGGAGTGTGAAAGATTATGCCGGGACAAAAACGGAAACTTATATTCCATACATAATAAATGGTGGCGGCCACATATAATTAAGACTTCGTACTTAGGTGTTAAAACAAAAATAGTTCAAACACCCTGGTATTTATGGTTGTTCTTGGGACCTTTCCCGGCCTGGATTTTCTTTGCAGTTGGATTAATAGGTTTTGGAAAGTTGAATAGATAGTTGTTTGTTTGTCCGTTGAGAGGTATGGCGCCGCTCATTCATCAACACAGTTTCCTGCATCAGAAATATCGAACAGGAAATCCTTCAATTATATTCAGGATAGGTTTTGAATTAAGAAGTAGATGAAGTTTTTTTAGCTTCCGGCGGGGATGGTGAGCATTTTGTAGGCTGCCGCTATTGCCAGTAATATGAACGCAACGCGAACGACGTCACGCGGCAGCGCGTGAGTCAGCCGGCCGCCAAGAAAGCCGCCAACGGCAGCTGTTGGAATAATCACCGCCGCTATTTTTAGGGGCTCTGTCAGCTCGATGCCGTGGGGGGCAAGGGTAAGATTCTTATACAAGGCGCCAATCAGAGAAATGGATATTATCGTGGCAGCGGAGTTGGCAATCGCCCTCCTTAAGGGCATCCTTAGCAGCAACTGCTGAAGCGGTACACAGAGGGCACCGCCGCCTATCCCTAATAATCCGGCCGCGAGCCCCGTCACTAGTCCGCTGAGGATTGTCAACGGCACCGACCGGCGGACGTCCGAGACCGTCCTTGGAGCAGCTCCACCCGCAGAACGAACAAAACGCGCGCAGTTATAAATTATGACGTAAATCAGGAATATGCCGAACAGCCTTGCAAGAAGATAGCTCCTTCGGCCCGTAAAAAAGTGGCTGTTGCTCAGGGCGACCCCGGCCAGTACGCCCACAGTCGCCGCCGGTACCAGCCATTTGATAATATCCATCATCAATGCTTTAGCTTCCTTATGGGCCAGGGCCGAGGAACCGGCCACAAAGAAATTGCATATCATTGCCGAGGCCTGGTACAAATGCTGGTTCTCACCCCACAGCAGGACCAGGGCGGGAATCATAACCACCGAGCCACCAATGCCCAACAAACCCCCGAAAAGCCCCATCAGAATGCCGATTGTTAATAAAGATAGATAGTCCATTATACCAATCTAAGTCAGGTGAATATCTCGCTCTCGGTTTGCCTTTTGACATATTCAGCCGAAAAGCTCCCTGAATTTCTCCGCAATGTCCGGCTCCTCACAAAGGACCTGGCCGACTAAAACGGCACGGGCCCCGGCCGAGATTATCTTCTCAACATCCTGCCGGCCTTTTATCCCACTCTCGGCAACCAGCTCACTTTTGTCATTAACCAACTCCGCCAACCGTGACGTTGTATTTATGTCAACTTCCATTGTTTTCAGGTCGCGGTTGTTGATGCCGATTAAGCTGTATTTGTTTTTCGGAAAGCCAATCATACTTCGGACCGTTAAAAGCGTGTCGGCGCCGTGGACCTCTATAAGGGATGTCAGGGTAAGCTCGGCCGCCAATATCATCAAATCAATAAGCTCGCCGGGCTTTAACGCCTCGGCAATCAGCAGTATCGCATCCGCTCCAGCCACCCGTGACTCGTAAACCTGCCATTGGTCTATGATGAAATCCTTGCGCAAAACGGGCAGGTCGACCGCCCGCTTGATTTGACTTATGTATTCAAGCCGGCCTTGAAAGTATTTCTCGTCCGTAAGAACACTAATCGCGTCCGCGCCGCAACCGGCGTACGTTTTTGCGATTCCCACCGGCTCGAAATCTTCCCGAATAACGCCCGCCGACGGTGAGGCTTTCTTGACCTCGGCAATTACATTAACGCCCCGTGGATTCGGCTTCGTAACGGCTTTGTAGAAGTTACGGCACTTGCCCAGGCCCCGGGCCTGAGCCTTCAGCCGTTCAAAATCCGTCCGGCTTTTCCGCTGCTCTACCTCAGCCCGCTTGTCAGCTATAATCTTATCTAATATTGTCACCCGTTTATTCCGCGAGTTTAACGTACAGCATTCGTACCTGGTGCAGCGCTTCCGCAAGCAACCCTGCCTCCTGCTCACTGAGGTTGCCCTTTGTCTTCGTTTCCAATGACTCCAGTATATCGATATGGTACCTGGCTAATTCCAGGTCCGGTTCTTTCTTCTCCTGCCCTTCCGGGACCAATGCACCCATTGCAAGCAGTGTTTGCGTCGCCAGCATACTAATCAGGCCCGCAAAATCGCCCGCCGGCAGCGGGCCGCGGCGTTTTTGCTTTTCCGTCTTCTCCCGCTCCGCGCGCTCCTGGGCCTCTAAAATCTCCTTCTCTTTCCGCGCCTGCTCCTTCCAGTCCTCATCGACTACTACCTTTTTCTTGCCTTTCTTTTCCTCGTTCGCCATAACAAAAATCCTCCGCTTTTATTTCTTTTTCTGCTGATAACTTTTCATACTTCTGGCGATATCCCGTTTTTGCTCTCGCCGTTCTATTTGTACGCGTTTATCGTATTTCCTCTTTCCTCTCGCCAAGCCCAGCTCAACCTTCGCCAGGCCCCGCTGATTGAAATATATCCGCAGTGGAACCAGTGTGAAGCCCCTCTGCTCAAGCTTGGTTGTTACCTTTTTTATCTGCCGTTTGTGCAGCAGCAGTTTCCTTTTCCTCTCCGGCGGATGGTTGTAGATGCTTGCCTGGGCGTAGGGCGATATCTTACAACCCACCAGCCAGCACTGGCCCGCTCTTACCTGAGCGTATGAGCCTTCCAGCTCCGCCTGCTTAGCCCGCAATGATTTTACTTCCGTGCCTAACAGCACGAGGCCCGCCTCGAATTTTTCCGTTATCTCGAAGTTGCGGAACGCCTTTTTGTTGATTATTTGCGCTCTGTGAGGCCCGGTTTTGTCCGAATCTTTCGCCATCCGTTGTATAATACCACCAAAACCAACTTTTGCAACAAAACCAAAGGCGCACTCAAACCCCGCGCTCGCCAACACAATCGGCCCTGCCGCAACAAAAAGATAAAACAGAGACCCGGCGCAAAGACCCCGCTTTACACGCCGTCTATGCGCGCAGAAGACAATGATACAGACACCAACCAGCAGCTTGATGAAGAACTAAACTATTGCTCTTTTTGTTATGGCTGGCCCGGCACCTGTCTCCAGCGGCTTTACTTGATGAACCTGATACTTATCGGATAGCGATAGGCCTCGCCGTTGTTCGACCTGACGCAGGCAAGAACGCAAAATACAAGGTCCGCGACCCCCACTACGGCCCCTAAAATAATCCCTATGCACACAACACTCAGCAGCCCTGAGACGACCATTGCAAGCGCCACGGTAATCTGAAAGTTTAAGGCCTCCTTGCCCTGATTATCTACGAACGCGTCCTCTTCTTTCTTGACAAGCCAGATGATAAGCGGACCTATAAAGCTGGTGAAAAGTCCCAGCAGATGAGCCAGCATCGCCCACATCCGTGCTTCCTTTGTGATTTCCTGCGGCGGCTGCTGTTCTGCACCGCCTGATGCCGCGGCAGCTTCACTGCCTTCCACGCTCTCGTCGCCCTCCACTTCCTCTACATTTTCGCTGTTCTCGTCCATTGGTTTTCCCCTAACTGTCGTTATTAATCTTTGACCGGGACTCAGCCCGACAAGAACCTGCCGTTTTTCTACCTCATCCGTACATATTCGTCAAGAACAATTCTTCCTCCGCCCGACAAGCACCTTGCCATCCAGAAGCATTAGAGCAGTTTCAGACAGGACGATAAAAAGCTGGCTCTCTGTTTTAAGCCCGGCGAATAGACGATAGTCTCACTCAATTTTCAGACTTCAATGCCGCTCTGCATTGCGTCGGCTCTGTGCTGTCGGGCCATAACCTCGGCACTTAACATTCGGTGCACACCGCGTGCATCCAGAACCCCCAAAAACGTGTTGTTGTCCCGCCCCGCCACCACCGGCAGGTACTCTAAATCCTGGTTTTTGGCCTCCTCAAGGGCGTCGGCAAGCGAAACCTTCGGCGTTGTCCTGGCGATGACCGGCTCGATAATATCAAGCGCTATCAGCCACCCCTGGGCCTCCATAGTGTTAAGGGTGTTTCGGATTCCATCCACAGTAACGGCGCCGATGAGCTGTTGATCCTTGTCAACTACCGGATAGTAGAAGCTTTCGGTATTGCCAAAGGTCTTTATTATTTCCGTAAGCGTGGTATCGGCGGCAATAATCGGAATATTCCTATTCATCACACCGCCCACGTCGTAGGTTTTTATCAGGTCGTCTTCGGTAATATTAAGCCCCGCCTCACCGGCTTTTTTAGACCCTATCTTTACGAACACCGGACCGATGAGTTGAAAGACAAACACACCGGCTATTATCACCGACAGCATTGTATCTCTGATTTGGCCTTCAAATCGGCTACTTGCCACAAGCAATAGTGCTATGGCAATTGTACCCTGTTGATATAAACAGAATCCGAGATATTTCCGAATAGATGGTACAGCTTTGGAGTGAACGGCGCCCCACCATGCCCCGATAGTCTTGCCGGCAGCAGTTCCAATAATGTAAGCGACAGTAAGAAACAGAACCTGTGCGCCTCCATTGACAATTCTTAATCTGGCACCGACAAGTACAAAGAACAAGACGTAAATCGGCGCCGAAAACCTGTGAACAAGCCCGAAACTTGACAGGACCTTTTTCGAACCGATATTTGTGAGCGTCACTCCCAAAGCCATAGACGAAATAATGACGTCCAACTGGCGGGTTATCGCCACACCGATGATCAGTAATGACAAACTTATACTGAAAATCAGCACTCTTTCCGGCTCGTCAGTCCGTTTTAAAATCCAGTTCAGCAAGAATCCTGCTAATATGCCTACCGCCAATGAGCCAAAGATTTCGTGAAAAGATGAAAATAACGCCGCCAGAAAACCCATTTCCTGATGACCTATAACCACCCCCGCAACACTTATGCAAACAGCATACAAAATCAGGGCAAGGGCATCGTCCAGTGCGACAATCGCCATCAACATCGCCGTCAGTGGTCCGCGGCTTTTATACTCCCACAATACACTCATTGTCGAAGCAGGGTCCGTTGCAGCGCAAATAGCGCCAAATACCACACCAACAGCCACTCCAGTCTTCCAGTCGGAAAAATACCAGGTTACCGTAAAACTAAGCGTTGCCACCAATATAAAAGCCGTCAAGCCCTCGAAGAGCAAAATAGTAACAACCTGCCTGCCGAACCTCACAAAAATTTCACGTTTAAGCTCGCCGCCGATTAAAAAACCAATAATACCCAGGGCAAACATATTGAACGGCTCGAGGTCGCTGACCACCTGCTTGGAAATAATCCCCAGCCAGGGTCCTAATATTATTCCTATCGCAACATAACCCACTATCCTGGGGATATTGAGTCGGTTGAATATTCTCGCTCCTATCGTCCCCCCGAAGATGGCGATACCTATCAACAAAATGATGTTGAGATTCTCGAGGTTATCCGCCAGAATGCCGTTGCACAAATCAAACATATTTTTTCACACTTAAAAAGACACAAAAATTCGCTGCCCGGTCGTTTCATCCACAAGCTGTAAAACTAAAAGCTACGAAGTCCGCGCTGAATCGTCAAGTCAAAAAACGCTTTCGTAAAATTAACGGGTTACACCGGCGGTTTTAAACCTGCCGGACGCTTTGTCGCCCGTGGAAACCGGGTGCAAAAATCCATCCATCGGCGTCAACTTGGCGGTTCCCGGGAAGGTATCTCTCCCGCCTTTGACAGAGCGACTTTCGTGAGGATTGGGCCAATAATTTCAAAGAAAATACAGGTTGCAGTGACCGTTGTGAGTACGACAGAGCCTATCACTGCAGCGTGCGGAATATTGTATTCGGCATCCAACAGACCAAATTCATGCTTGACAATAAGCGAAAGCCCGATTGCCACGCCCGCCTGTGACAGAATCCCCAGGCCTATATATTTTTTGACTTTACCGTCAACATTGCCAATCATAGCTCCGATTCGTGCACCGCCGATGAGTCCCCCCGACCGGCCGATTATGTAAACCAATCCCAAAGTGCCCAAAGCAGGCAGAGTTGACAATTCCAGATGGGCCCCGGCCAGACAGAAAAACAATATAAAAAGCAGCGGCATAACATCCAGCAGCGGCGCCATAACACGATGAACCAGCGCCTCGCGCCTGGTATTAACCAATACAAATCCAACTACCATATTTGTCATAATCAGCGAAAGATGCCAACGCAGCGATAAACCTGTAGCCAAGAGAACAGCACCAAAGATAATAATCAAAATATCTTTGGAAGACTCCAGTTTGCGAACCATCCGGCAGAAGGCAAAACCAACAACTCCTCCCACAAGAACACTAAAAATAATCTCCTCCATAGGCAGCCACATTGCCGGCAGAACACTATCATTGTGACCGGTTGCCTCCCCAACGAGCAGGTTCTTGGCAAACGCCGCCGCAAATCCAAAAATAATAATAGCTAAACCATCATCAAACCCGACCACCGCGTAAAGAGCCTTTGTCAGGTTTCCTTTTGCCTTGTATTCCTGGATGACGGCAACGGTGCCTGCAGGTGCGCTGGCGGGAGCCATTGCTCCGAAAACAAGGGCTAACGGCAGGTCATGTTTTAAAAAATAAACCGCGGCAGTCACGACAAAAAAGGCAGCGAAGAATTCCGCAAAAATAATGGATATGATACCGACCCCAAGACGTTTGAGGGCAGAAAGGTTGAGCTCCGCACCAATACTAAATGCAACAAACCCAAGGGCTACTTCCGTTATGAAGGAAAGACGCTCCATCGCAGGTTCACTTATAAGATGCAGCACCGATGGACCAAGAATGACACCCAAAACCATATAACCAATAAGTGACGGCAGTTTTACCAGCCGGGCCGTTCGGCCCATATAAAAACCGACAATTGCGGCGAGCCCCAAAAGAGCTAAAGCAGAAATGTCCAAAAACGAAATATCCAAACTCATCTGTAAAATACTCTCTTCCAGATATTATATTCCCATGCTTGTTACTTATGAGCCGGTATTAAAACGAACCTGCGGCGTAAGAAATATCCTGGATAATTACCATCACGCCCGTGCACTCGTTCAGGTTGCCGGTAATGCTCTCTATGCGCCGGATGGCCTCGTTGGCAAGCCCTTTATCCAAAACAGCAACGATTACTTTACTGAAGCTGCCGGGTTTATCACGCCAGAAGTCGGCGAAAAGCGGCACCTTTGCCAAATACGCGCCCACGGTTTCCATATTGGCGACAACAAGAGAGCCCGTCTCTATTCCCGTCAGTTTTTCAAGGACATCCCGGAAAACGTTCTCGTCCTGTATAAAAACGTTAAACATTACTTTGGTCGTTTGCTTCCTGGTATCTATCTCGGCATGTGTATGACGCAGGAAACTTTCGTAAACAGCTTGCGAAGTGCTTTCAGTCATTATTTCTTCCACCACGCCGGGAATTAAGAGTGTTTGTGATATTGCAGAAAGTAATTTGAGATGTCTGTTTGTTTCTTTTTCAGGTGCTATGATGAAAATAATGAGCCTGACTTTTTCTCCATCCAGGGCTTCAAAATCCACTCCAGATGGTATTGTAATAAGCCCCACTACAAAATCACTAACAGATTTGAGACGACAGTGAGGAATCGCGATGCCCTTGCCGAATCCGGTTGAGCCGAGGGATTCACGTTCCTGCAGCCCGGTCAGAATCTCTTCATCCGGAACGTTTTTTAAAATTATACTTTTTTTCGCTATCCGTACAATTTCAAGCAGAGCTTCAGCTTTGTCATCAAACTGAGCGTTTGCGGCAACGCATTCTTTTCGAAGGACATCTATAAGTTTCATTTTAAAATTCCCCGTCTTTGTACGTTAATTAGAAGTTCCCAACGTTAAATCCAAAACCAAGTATGTTATCAGCTTTCTTGGATTTTACAAGCCCTAAAGACGCAGGCTGGCTGCCTTTATAGCATTCAATGGGGTCAAGTCTGTCGGACAGAAGGTACCTGAAGTGTGTTCCGTCCCCGCCTTTACTCCAGGTCCTGCATGAGAAGGCCGGTAATCGACTGCTGAAAATCGGGGTCTGACCCGGCCGCCTGTTCGGCAAGCTCACGGGCCCGCTCGACGGCCTGGCTTTGCCAATCTTCTTTGCCGATTTGCTGGGCCAGGCGTGCCTTTGCGTATAACACAAGTATGTAGTTTGTGGTGGCTGAGCGTGTGAAATCATCTTTTTTCCGGCCGGCCCGCTTGTGCAATTTTTCGTAAATTTTTATGGCCTGGTCATAGTTCTCGGCCGACTTGTCGCCATATTTATCTGCGCCGACGTACTTGCGTGCCGTGTTACGAAGCTCTCCAGCAAGATCGCCCTGCGCCGCATCGGCCAGCATGTTCAACTGCCGGACCAGCCGGTTTTGCAGCTTCATATATTCTTCGCCGGCCCGGCCAATTCTATAAAAGCAGTCCGCCCCCGTCATACTCGCTATATTTGCTATCTGCTTGTCTGTCGATGAGCTTATTTTTTCATAATCCCTGCCCGCTTTACCAAGCAAATCGACTACTTTATCCACTATCTGCCCGTAATTGGTTTCGACCGCAGCCAACTGGCCGAGCAGCTTTCTGATTTGGCGCCGCCCGTCATCAATCCGGGACTGGACATCACGTAATCGAATTCTCATCTGGCTTCTGTTATTCGAGCCCTCGATGTCATCGATTCGCTTCTGGGCAGATGCTATATCTTCCGTTAATTTTTCAATTCGGGGAATTATGAGGGCCAGCTCGCTCTCAACATCACTGATTTTGTCTATTATCTCCTGAGCCTTTGCCAGCCAGTCTGTCTTTCCCTGTGCAGCTTCGTCCCCGCCCTTCAGCAGCTCAAAGGCCTGCTGCTGCAGTAACGCCTTTTCATCCTTATCGGCCTGCCCGGCCATTCGAAGGATATTATCAGCCCTGCGCTGCAGCTCGACGGCTTGCTTTCGGGCCTGGTCCAGTTGGCTGTTCAGAAGCTCTTCTTTTCCCAGCAATTCATCCGACTGCTTATGGAGGTCCTGCAATTTGGCCCGAAGTCCCTGCTCCTGCCCGGCGCCAGCAGTCCCTTCCAGCATATCTTTGAGTCGATTTATATGATTATCCCCCGCGGCAAGCAGCTTACGTAAGCGATATTGCTCAAGCTCAGATTCCCGGATTTCAGCAGACGCCGTGGATATTGTCTCCAGAAGGTCGGGTACCTTAATTCGAATTGCCGCCAGTTGGGCCTGCGATTGCACCGCCTCGTCAAAACTCAGATTTGCACCAATGAGAACCGCCGTGGGGTGGGCCTTGCCGGCCAGCGCTTTTTGCAGCTCTTTTCGCACGGCGTCTGCGTCATCACCGGCCCGCAGCATTGCCAGAGCCCTCGCGTTTGCACTTCGGGTTTGCCTGGCAGCCTTTTCCTCAGGGTCCTCCAGGCAGCCGCTGATTGTCAATAGGACCGTCAGGGCAAGAACAACGCTTATTCGTAATTTATCGTCCATGGCTTTAACCTGCACTCTCCAGGTGCAAAGAATTGGGTAGAATCATACATTTTAAGCTTTTATTACGTATTCTGTCAAGAGATTTATGCCGTTCCTAAGCCATCTGGGTTTATATTGTGATTGTAATGCGGATTTTCAGGCCGCCAAGGGGAATTTTTTTTCCACAATTGCCTCCGCCTTTTGCTGAGCCGGATAATCCGTCCCGGGATATACCCGGGGGCAAGGGGCGATTTTACTTGACTTTTAAGGGTGATTTGTTTATAATAACCGGTCAATATTCGATAATCCCACGGATTTAGGGGCAGGTCAAAAAACCACGGAAGAGGAGGAAACTGAAGGCCGGCACAAGAGGCAGAGTCACTTCAGGACAAAAGAGCTTTCGCTGAACTGAGGTCTTGCCGGCCGGAAGAAACGCCTGAAGGATTCCGCTGAGAAGCCCGTACAAGGCACCCCGCCAGGGAGGGATGGGGAGGAAGTGATTACGAAAAAAAGGTGGGGGTGATGAAAAGGCGCTCAGTAAAAAAGAACCCGTCCGAATTCCTGTCACCGGCGCGTGCTACCATTGTCTTATTGGCGGGCGTAATCTGTTATGTGGCCAGCTCTATTGCGAGCTTTGAGCCGGCCTATGGACAAGGAGAAAGCCTTGCCGCCGATACAGTCGGCCATTCAATCAACAAAAGCACCAAAGACGACTCCGAGCAATCCAAAACACTGCTTATGCGCGTAACGGCATATTGCCCGTGCAGTAAATGCTGCGGCGAATACGCCGACGGCATAACGGCTTGTGGGCACAAGATTCGCCCGCGCGACGCGTTCGTTGCGGCCGATGAGAAATTTGCGTTCGGAAGTGAGTTGATAGTGCCCGGTTATAACGAAGGCAAGCCGGTCAAGGTTCTGGACCGCGGCGGAAGCATCAAGGGTAACCGGCTCGATGTGTTTTTCCACACGCACGAAGAGGCGCTGCAGTGGGGAGTTAAATATCTCGAAGTGAAAATCATCGGCTAAGCGCCGGTTTTGTTAACCACCTTTATATTCGGCCCTGACCTCGGTCGTTATCCCGCCACGAGGTGTGAAACGTGATATTACCTTCATCCATCGGGGCCTGCAGGCCCCGGTCAAATCGTCCAGTATCTCGTTGGTCAGCGCCTCATAGAAAATACCCCGATTACGATAGCCCTGCATATAAAACTTGAGGCTCTTAAGCTCGATGCAGAGTTTGTCGGGGCAATATTCAATAATAATCTCGCCGAAGTCCGGCTGGCCTGTTTTCGGACACAGGCTTGTAAACTCGGGACAATTGATGGTTATGGTGTAGTCGCGCTGCGGTCGGGGATTCTCGAACAAATCCAATTCAGGCTTTTTGTCCATCGCTTTTCCCTTCATACAAGTGGTGCTGCCGGTATAATATACGTCAGATTGTGCTGACTTACAAGGCAAGCTATGAGCGGTAAAAAGAAAAAAGCGATTGTTCTACTAAGCGGCGGAATGGATTCCGCGACCACGCTGGCTATTGCCGGCGCCGAGGGGTATGAGTGCTATGCGCTGAGCTTTCGTTACGGCCAGAGACACATACGGGAAATTGAGGCTGCAAAGAAAATAGCGGCGTTATTTAAGGTTGCGGAGTACCGAATCATCGATATAGACCTTGGGAGTATCGGCGGCTCGGCACTTACGGAGCCCGGCATTGAGGTGCCGAAAAACGGCCAAAAGCTAAGCGAGATTCCAATCACATACGTACCGGCCCGGAACACTATTTTTTTGAGTTACGCGCTTGCCTGGGCGGAAGTCTTAGGGTCATTCGATATTTTCATCGGAGTAAACGCGGTTGACTATAGCGGTTATCCAGACTGCCGGGCAGAGTTCATCGAGGCCTTTGAGAGGATGGCGAATCTTGCGACAGCCCTTGCGGTAAAAGCAAAGGAAAAATATTCAGTGCACACGCCGATTATCAATATGAGCAAGGCCCAGATTGTTCTGCGAGGCCGGCAACTCGATGTTGATTTCTCGCTTACACACAGTTGCTACGACCCCGATTCGCAGGGCAGAAGCTGCGGCCGATGTGATTCCTGCAGACTAAGATTAAAGGGCTTCGCAGAAGCAGGGCTGAAAGACCCGATTGAATATCGAACAACAAATACCAAATAAAGAACAACGAAGTACAATACGCGAAGACAATGATAGTGAACGAGATATTTTATTCTTTGCAGGGCGAAGGTTTTCTGGCGGGCGTTCCCAGCGCGTTTGTGCGACTGGCGGGCTGCCCGCTACGATGCCGATGGTGCGATACGAAATATGCACTGAGTGAATCGGCAGGCGAGGATTGGCACGTCGATGAAATTATTGAAAAAGTCGGGAAATATCCCGGCAGATTTGTCGTCGTAACCGGTGGTGAGCCGATGATAAGCCCGGAGCTGACTGAATTGGTACGACGGCTAAGAAGCTGCGGTAAACACATAACAATCGAAACAGCAGGTATTGCGTACGTGCCGGATTTATCCTGTGATTTGATGAGTATCAGCCCGAAGCTCTCAAATTCGACGCCCGCCTCGAATTGCCTCAGCGAGGCCGGGCCGGAAGAAGCGAAACTGACGGCACTGCACGAGGACTCAAGGCTTGACATCGCGGTGCTGCGAGAGTTGATTGATAATTACGAATACCAGCTTAAATTTGTCGTGGACTCGCAGGACGACCTGACAGAGATACGGCAGACGATAGAAGAAACAGGAAACATTAATCCGGAAAAGGTGATGCTGATGCCGCAGGCAGCGAGCCGGCAGGAGCTTTTGGCAAAATCAGAAATGGTGGCCGAGTTGTGCAGAAAAAGCGGTTTCGCATTTTGTCAGCGTTTGCAGGTTTTGCTCTGGAATAATGAAAAAAGCAAATAAGAAGAGCCCCGACCAGGTGAAGCGGCTTGTATTTATTCATAGTCCATCTGCTGACCACATTATGGACTAACCAATCTATCCACTTCCTCCTGCGTCAGCCGATAAACAAACAATGAATAACCAATTCGCTCGTCCGGCAGGCGTCGTCGCAGCCGACTTACCAACCGCGCAAGCTGGAGTTGTTCCGTCGATTGAATTTCCTCAGTTCGCCGGCGATGGTCCTCTTCGGAGGCGTCTTCGGGAAGCGGCCGGGCAAGATTCTCGCAAAGTCTCCGATATAATTTAAGGTTATACGGCCTTTCCCATGTTGTATCGGTAACAATCGGGTCATAGACGCCGACCATCTGCGTGACACTGAGTACATAAGTGCCGGCGGTCGGCCTGGCCGGCTTGCCGGGCCAATCGAAGAAGCTGTGCAGCTTCTCACACTCAAAACCATATCTCGAAGGATTGACGCTGCCGAAGTATGCCAGTTTGATTGTCTCGCCGGGACGGCTCCCGGCATACTCGGCCAATCGTTTTATGTCCTGACCCCAGTCGATGTTACTGTCGATTAAGTAGAGATGTCCCCGTTTGGGTCCGCCGATTAGCTCGTTGAAATAGGATAGGTAATGCGGGTGAATCCAGAGGTTTGCCCCGATTAGCCAGGCGAGTGCCAACACGATAAGTGCCTTGCCCGTGCGCGAGTTTATCCAGGCCGTTGACGCACCGGCGAAAACTATGACAGCCGGGTAAATCGGCAAGATGTGACGATGTCCAATATTAATATTACCGGTGACTGCGAACAGCGTATAGATAATCGTGAAGCTGACCAGCCCGACTATGAGTACCGGATCTTTGCTGACTGATAACCGGCGAGCAGCAATACCACTTAGTCCCGCTACCAGCAGCAGCATTACAGCGATGGGCGTTTTGATGGCAAAGGCAATTGGAAAGTACAAGATCCGGCCCGTTTGTGATATCTCGCCCATCAGATAAGACTTACGGTGCATTGTGGTTCGCCGTGTGAAAGCCAATCCATAGACGTACGATTCAGGCAGAAACCGATGTTTACGAGCCCAGCGGGCGAAGTTTGTGGCCGGGTCGTGCATAGGCCTGCCCTGCGGGTCCGTCAAAGGTAATTCCCACTTCCAGCTTATCTTGGCTGTCTCAGGCGGATCAGATTCGAACAACACAGACTTTTTTGCCTTGTCACTACTATCGTCGAGGAGCGGACTGTATCGCCAGCCGAAGCACGTCCAGATCGCCGCCCAGACAAACACGCCAATCAACAAGGTAATGATTAGCATTACACCGGCCCGGTTAAAACGGCTCACCAGCAGTCGGCCCCTGGGCCTGCCCTCAAACAGCAGACACAGGGTCGGCTGCCGGCGAAAAATTACGACCGCACCCATCAATATCAGCGGCGGCAACAGCAACGGCCAGGAAAACTTCGTCAGACTCAACGCCGAGAGCGACAGGGCCGACAGCACCAGCCGGCCCCAGGTTATGCGTTCAAGCAGCCTGACGAATGTCAACAACGTCACCAGCACACCCAGCGTCATAGGCAAATCGGTCGTTACCAATCGCCCATGCGCAAGAAACGTGGGGCTGAACACCGCCAGGATAAGCGCCAGCAGTCCGGCCCGCACCCCAAACAACATCCGCCCAACGGCGAAAATACAAAGACATACTCCCAGCAACAGCACAACCATCATGCAGCGTGCGATAATCAATAATTGCTCGCCGTCGTTCAGCTCGAACAGCCATGCCCTGCCCACTTCCCAGGAATTGCCGCTGCGCCATCCGCCGGTTTCCGGCCCCGGCCATTTGTTATCGACGAGTAACAAAGGCCACGCGCACCACATCTTCGCCAGCGGCGGATGGTCCGGCGACAGCCGAAAATCTCCCATCCTGAGATAGCTATAACCTGAGGTCAGATGACTCGTCTCGTCAAAGGTGATGCTGTCGCCCACCAGCGACGTAATCGCCAGGACCGCCGCCACAATAAGCAAGATTAGCACGATGACGCAAAGCGGCCAATGGCTGATAGTCAGCGGTTCACTGTCGGCCGACGGCTCCGACATATCAACTGATGACTGCCTTGAATCAGTCTTTTTTCTGTTCCGGAAAAACACAGCATAAGTTTAACATTAAAAACTGAAAAACAAAACGTAAAAGGCCGTTCTACGCGACGAGATGAGATAAGCTTTTACTCGAATCGCAAGAGGTGGTTCATATAGGCAAGCGTACCAGCTTTGCGTTCAGCCGGCGTTTGCAGGTTTTGCTCTTTAATAATCAAAAGGGCACTTAATCAAGCCCGGCATCCAATTTGAAATGCTTAGACAGAACCGTGATTTGCCCTTTCAAGTCAGGATTTAATTCAATTGCCTTGAGTGAGTCCTTCCTGGCCCTTTCAGGCTCCCCCAATAAAGCGTAAGTGATTGCCCGATTACCGTACGCCTTGGCAAGACGTGAATCGCTTTTAATGGCCCTGGTATAATCAGAAATAGCTCTGTCGAACCGGCCTAATTTGACATACGCGGTCGCCCGGTTGTTATAAGCCTCGGCAAACTTTGGATTCAATTCGATGGCTTTGTTGTAGTCGCAGATGCCCAGATAAAATTGGTCCATTTTGCCGTAGGCAATTCCTCGATTGTTATATGCTCCTGCATAGTTTGGATTAAGTTCTACGGCCTTTGTATAGTCGGCAATGGCCTGCTTCAGTCGGCCTAAGTTGCGATAGGCGATACCTCGATTGTTGTACGCCTCAGCGAAGTTTGGATTAAGCTCTATAGCTTTGACATAATCGTGGATACTCTTATTAAACCGGCCCGCGGACGCATAACCATTACCCCTGTTGCTATATATATAGGCGATTAAACCGTCTTTGTCTAAAAGCTGAATCTTTCTGTAAATATTCAGGCAGTTACTTTTATCCCTGAGCCGTAAATAATTGCCGATTTTTACAAATTTCTCTTCCATTACAAACGGCTTACTGACAAAACCGCCCGGCACGAGATTCAGCATTATTGTCCTGCCATCGGACAAATTGACTATGCAGGACACATGAGCGGCTCCCGTCGGTAACGGGCCGGGTGATTGCAGTTCAACTACATTTATGGGTATGACCGAAAGGCCGATGGAATCGCCTAATATGTAAAATATCTGTGTGCAACCAAGGCAGTTGGCCTGTTTGGCTTTGATGACATCGGCCAGCTCAAAATCTTCATCAGTGGAATCAAGCTTATTCTTAATCAACCAGCTAATTTCTTCGGCTATGTTTTCTTCAGCTACAGCTACATCCGAGATATCAACTTTCCCCTGTTTATAATCTTCTCTTGCTTGATGAAGTTTTTCTCTTCGGATAGCAAAAAATGGGGCTGTTTTACTATTCTGCCAGCTATTGACCATACCTACAAAATCTTCTGCCACTTTATCCGAATATTCCAGCTCACAGATAAGCTGCTTGATTCTTCGGGATAAATTTGCAGACTCAACCGACTGATACGTGTGAGGTTTGATTTGTTTTTTGTTATCAAATAAGCCTGCCTGTCCCCTGCCTGCAAAGATAAATACTAACAGAATTGCTATGACAAGATTAGAGCTTGCCCGCTGACTATAGATTCTGTGGGCGCGTCCCTGCGGTCCAGAGGCACCCTCAACTCCCAACTCATCACCCTCGCCCCCCACAACGTTTTATAAAACCTCAGATTCACATTCATTATAATCCTTTGCGATTCTCTTTTCAAGATGTGAGAGTATTAATCAGATGATTTTGAACTGAATATGGCAAAGACCCGGTCGATACAAAAAGAATCTTCGATACTATCGGAACGTCCCGGGCATAATATCTACGGTATTTTAGTCACAGACAGGCCATTTTGAAATGACAATTGACAACCAACAACAAATAATCAATAATAAATAATCAATTATCAATGTGAAGGCCCAGGTGGCGGAATTGGCAGACGCGCCAGCTTGAGGGGCTGGTGGGCTTAGGCCTGTGCTGGTTCGAATCCAGTCCTGGGCAGTTCCTTATTGATTATTGCATCAGACCTCAGCGTTTATCCACGACTCTGCCGCCTAACTGTATGCCGGGCCGTACGGTCAGGTTGCGCCCATCACTACTGTTATAGGTAATGGGTCGGTCTGTTTTTATTGTGACAATCTGGCCTATTTCATATTGTTCATCACTTGGCATCTCTACTATATCCACGCCTGCCGTAGTAGCATTCAACTTAACGATATAAACAGTCATAATGTGTCCCGCCCTGAATGACGGAGTCAGACATACATTAACTATTCCCCTTTTACTACTCTTTACAATCGACAAATCTCTCTTGTTCTCTTGAAAAATCGAGAAGACCGGGCATTCTTCATCCCCAAAGCCTTCGGCTTTGAGGCTGCCACCCAACCGTGGGAATGGCAACTTACAGATTCAAGCTTGACAGACTACTAATCCTATTTCAGGAAAAGCTCAATTACCGGAACCGTAACGTTGGGCTTAACTATCGGCAACTGAAGCGTTAGTGTGCTCTTCGGGATGCTCTCGAGATGTGCCTGCCAGTCGGGTCGGCCGGTCAGTTTTACCTCGGAGGCATCGTTCAGCAATTGAGCATATTTGACCTTGCCGGCAAAGCCGTCCATTTGCAGCTCGCCCATCGGCCAGTCAAGCAGATGCACGTAAAGACATCTGGTTTTAGGATTATAAGTCAGGATGCAATTAGCCGGCGTCTGAAATCTCTTCGGCGCCTGTGTGCAGCCGTAAATGGCTCGGCTGTGCAACTTCATCCATTTTCCGATCCCGCTGAGGCGCTCTATTGCCCGCTCATCAAACGTGCCCCGCGCGGTGGGGCCGACGTTTAATAGCAGATTACCTGCCTTGCTTACCGTTTCTATAAGCAGAACGAGTAGCTGCCTGACGCTTTTCCAGCTATGTTCATCGCGATGATAGCCCCAGGAGCCGGAGAAGGTCTGGCAGGTCTCCCAGGGGACGGGCCTGCCTTTTACTTTTACACACTCGCGGGGCTTGAACTGCTCCGGCGTCTTGAAGTCCCAGCCGCCGGGGACACCGGCCAGGTCAAGCCGGTCATTAACGATAATATGAGGCTGGAGCTGCCGGGTCATATCCAACAGCTTTTCAGACTGCCAGTCGTCTCTGCCCTTGCCATCAGGGCCGGGGAAGGAAAAATCAAAGAAGATACAATCTATCTTCCCGAACTGTGTCAAGAGCTCGCGCACCTGGTTGTGCATATACTTAGCGTATTTTCTGACGTCTCTGTTTTTGGCCTTTTTTCTAAAGGCCTCGTTATCGTGCATAGGATGATGCGCATCGACGGGATATTCCGGATGATGCCAGTCAAGCAAAGAGTAATAGAAACCGACGCGGAGGCCTTCGTCGCGAAAGGCCTTTACCATCGGCTTTATAAGGTCTTTGCCATAGGGCGTATTTGTCGCCTTGTAATCGGTATATTTGGAATCCCAAAGGCAGAAGCCTTCGTGATGCTTGGTGGTGATAACGAAATACTTCATTCCCGCTTCGCTTGCCATACGGGCCCATTGCTTAGGCTCGTACAGGTCGGGATTAAACAAGTCAAAGTACCTGCGGTAGTCCTTATCGCTGATGTGCTCACGGTTTTTAATCCACTCGTGGCGGGCAGGCAGCGCATAAAGGCCCCAGTGAATGAACATACCAAAGCGCGCCTCAGTCCACCAGCTCATATCGGGCTTGATTTTTTTTACCATGGCGAGCTTGTCCTCAATTCAGGTTCATAAGTAATGGTGGGGCAAGCCCCACGCTACCATACACTGGATTCCCGCTCCCTCGACCTTGCTCAGGACAGGTTCCGCGGGAATGACATAAAGCGACAGGCAGTTTTGTTATAAGCTCTCAGCTACAGACCTAATTGTGCGGCCTCTCTTTCGAGGCCGTAGCGTTTCATCTTTTTGTAAAGTGTGGTGCGGTTTATCTGCAGGGTCTCTGCGGTCTGCTGGCGGTTCCAGCCGTTCGCCTCGAGGGCGGCACGAATAATTTTCTTCTCCGGTTCGGCAAGCCCTTCCTTCAGACTCGTGGGGCCATATTGCTTCTGCTCATCAGGCTGACTTTCCGAGACGAGGCCGGCGGGCAGGTCTTCAGCGGTAATGTATTTGTCTTTGCTGAGCAGCACCGCCCTTTCAATTACATTTTCAAGCTCGCGGACGTTTCCCTGCCAAGAATAACGTTCGAGAAAACCGACCGCTTCGGCGCTGAAGCCGAGTTTTTCTCTGCCGTGCTGCATCGAGTACAGCCGGAGGAAATGCTCAGCGAGGAGGGGTACATCACCTATCCGCTCACTTAAGGGAGGCAGGTCTATAGTCACCACATTTATCCGATAGTATAAGTCCTCTCTGAACCTGCCCTGCCTGACCTCTTCAGGCAGATTTGTGTTTGACGCAAGCAGCACACGGGTATCGACGGTAACCGTCTTATTACTGCCTACGGGCTCGAACTGCCTTTCCTGCAGGATGCGGAGCAATTTTACCTGAAGGGCGGGTGAAGAATTTGCCACCTCGTCGAGAAAGATTGTCCCGCCGTTTGCAGCGAGGAATTTACCCTGCTTGTTGCTCAGTGCGCCCGTGAAGGACCCCTTGACGTGCCCGAAAAGCTCGCTCTCCAGGAGCGTCTCAGGCAAAGCCCCACAGCTAACCTCTACGAAGGGTTTGTCCACCCGGGATGAGCGATAATGTATCGCGCGTGCAAGGACGCTCTTGCCTGTTCCGGACGGCCCGGTCATCAGTATCGTTGTCTTGCTGTCGGCAACGGCCTCAATCAGGTCAAAGATTTTGGCCATCTTGTAATCATGGCTGATTATGTTCTCAAGGCTGTATTTCTGCTCCAACTGTAACCGCAGAGCCTGGTTTTCATTCATAAGAGCATGTTGCTTGACGGCCTTTTCAACGGTAAGGCGCAAATCGTCATCGATAATGGGTTTTGTCAGATAGTCGTGGGCACCGATCTTGATGGCTTCGACGGCACTTTCGATACTGCCGTAGCCGGTTATAACAATTACCACCAACTCAGGATAATTCTTTTTAATGACGCGCAGCAGGCCGAGGCCGTTGCCATCAGGCATACTGACATCGGTCACGACAACGGAAAAAGTCTGTCTATGCAGTTGCGCCAGGGCCTCCTTAATCGTTTCGGCCCCAACCGCTATGTAGCCCTCGAGTCTTAGAAATTCGCACAGTGAATCGAGGATTATCCTGTCATCGTCCACAACGAGAATATTATGCTTTTTCATAATAAACTACCTTTTAAACATAAGTATTTCTCTTTTGCTTTCGCTTTCCAAAGGTAACTGGACGGTGAACACACTCCCTCCTTCGAGGTGGTTCTGGGCCGTTATTCGGCCGTTGTACTTTTCGACGATATCTTTTGATATTGCCAGTCCCAAGCCCGTGCCTCTTCCTCGCTCCTTTGTGGTGAAGAAAGGCTCGAATATAGCCTCAGTATTTTCGGGCGGGAAGCCCGGTCCGGTATCACGAAACTTGATAACAAGGATATTGGGCTCTATGAGGTATGCAGCAATGGACAACTGGCCGCCGGACGGCATTGCATCGACGGCATTTTTAATGAGGTTACAGAAGACCTGAAACAAATTGCCACTCCTTATTCGCGGAATTCCGGCAGCATAATGGCGCAGGACCTGGATATTGGCTGAGGTTATCTTTGAGTCCATAGCTCGCAGGGCGTCTTCTATAATTTTGTCAACGTGCGTATACTCAAAGGCGGTGTAGGAGCCCCTTGAGAATTCCAGCAGCTCGCTGATGATTTGAACCATTCTCATAAGCCCCTTGCGGCACTGCTGGAGATAACCGATAGGTTTTTCAAGCTTCTTTTGCTGGAGGACTCGAAGTGTCAGGTTAAGGTATCTTAATATGCCATCCATAGGATTGTTCAATTCGTGCGCTACACGGGAGGCCAGCTTTCCGACCGCAGCGAGTCGCTCGGCCTTGGCCAACTGATTTTCAATGTTAACTCTTTCGGTGACGTCTTCGATGATGATTGTCCCGCCGAGACTCTTTTTACTGTCTGCCTCTCTCAGAGGTGTACAGGTGATATAAAGTAATCTTTTATTACCATTTCGCTCATACTCAACGTTGTCAAAACAACGGGCTGTGTCGCTGGATACTACCGATTTCAACTGATCGGTCCAGTCCTGCCAGACGTGAGGGTCGGTTCCCTGGGCCAGGGATTTGTCGATATAACCAGACGGATGCAGGTCTATAAGTTCCGCAACATGGCTGTTGGCTTGTATTATCTTCAGCTCAGTATCGAAAGCAACGACACCTATCGGCAGGGACTGAATGATTGACTCTCCAAGGTGACAAAATTTCAACCGGTCCTCAGCCGATTGTTTTTTACTCTGCCCGGCTGCAGACTGAGAATCGTCGTTGGAATCTATCCTGGGCTGATTTGACATAACAGGAATATTATAAACATCAGGACAAGATTGTCAATCGCTCATGTTGCAGAAAAACAACATATTTCTGAAAAATGGCCAAGGAGACTGCTGCTAACCAGCCTGAGGACTAAGATTTTGCCGAACAGCAGGATAAGCTCAGGTTCTAATACTGATAAGATATTCTTTTTTCGCAAGCTATCGCCGACCGTGTTTCGTGAGTAGACGGCTGACGTTGAAGTTTGTCAACATTTGGCGTCTCCGCAGCAGGGCAGATAGGTGCCAAAAGTGGACTGTGTTTGCTAATCCCAAGAGAGGCAAGTGCTTAAAAACTGTAAAGATAGGGAGTTTTTCCGGTGTGGAGGCTGGTATGGTTTTTGCTCAAGACAAGAATAGATTTGGCGGGCGGCGCACAGGTGAGCAGGGATTGTCCCGGCGCCGACGAACCATAGGCACGGAGGCAGAGTAGTAGCGGAATGGCAGAAAGACGCAAATATAGACGGCTGTCAATTCAGCTGGACATCTTTTGTCGGAAAGTCGGGGTGCCAGGGGAGGGATTTTTAAATGGCTCAACACTGAATGTAAGCACAGGGGGTCTGTTTTTTCGAACGGCCGGCAGTAATTTAAGTAAGGGAGACCTGCTGAACGTCGAGTTGGATTTGCCACCCACGTCGGGCCTTCTTGAATTGGGCGGGACCATATCAAGCTTCGCCAGGATCCTGAGAATCTGTAAAACTGAGGATTCGGGGGCGCATACTCAGGGGAAATACGGAGTAGCGGTGGAATTCTGCCAAAGCCCAAAATTCTCGCCCTAATTCAGAATCCAGCACCGATCCAGGTTATTAGCATATCAGGTTATTTGAGTTAACCAAGATTTCTTCCACAGTTCTATAAACTCCGCTATGAGGCGTCCTGTGGACTTACGAAGGATGCTTACGGCGCTGGCTTTCTGAGTTTACTGATATCCTGCATCCCCCACTTTCGCGTGAGTGGAGCCTGGTTTCCTCAGCTCCAGTGTTGACAGCGTTAAAGTGCATCGTTAATATTTTTTGTTATGGTTCGGGCCGGGATAATAATAGCTGTCAGCGGAACAATCTTGACTGTACTCGGTTGTGGTGAGCAGTCCCGGAACAAGCCCGTATACGAGCAGGCGAAGATTTATGACCTGATTCCTTCGCCTTCAGGCTCGGCCCAGCCGCTACAGCAGGGTCTTATAGAGCTGGATACTCATATCTTCGAGCTGCCGGCCACAAATTTGCCGTTGCTTGCCGGCCTGTGGAATTCCGTGCTCTCTGATAGTCCGCTGAAATACCGCAGCGCCAAGGCCTTCAAGGCCAGTGGTTTTGTCGCGGCTGCAGGCACACTAAAGATGTGGGACGAGATTGACCCGATACTGCGAGCGGCCGAGAGCAGGAAAGCCAGGACGGTAAGTCTGCTGCTTTTCAAGACCCAAAGCAATTATGTCTCGGTTGCCAGCGTAGAAGATGAAAGGACGTTCTTTTACGCCGCGAGCGATGGTAAAGCGGCGGGTTTAAGTTTATCCAACGGGCTGGCGGCCTTTCGAATAAAGGTTCAAGGTATTCCGGATACCAGTGACGCAGTTCGAATGAGTCTTAAGCCTGTTTTTCGCAGCTCCCTGGCAAGCAGGATAAAAAAGTTGGCAACAAGAACGAGCTATGAGGACATTGTATTTGACTCGATCGGCCTTGAGATGCAAATGAGCCCGGGGCAGTTTATTCTACTGGGTCCAGGGGAATATAGCGGCGTACAGATGAGTTTAAGCAGGCTTTTCTTTGAGCATTCAAAGCCCAGGCCTATCGTGCAAATATACCTGGTTCTTTGCCGTAGTATAAATGAGTGAAACCAGTATAGAAGTGCCGCGGCCTTTACCTATGGCACAAGCAATAGTGAGTTTATGCCCAAGACACAGGTCATCCTGAGCCGGTGTCCCGACTATAATCCGGCCAAGCTTGCAAGGGCAATAGAAGAACATCTGTCTCTGATGGGAGGGCTAAACAAGTTTGTCAGCCGGGGTGATAGGGTGCTGCTAAAGCCGAACTTCATCGCTCCCAAATCCCGGCGCCGGGCGGTGCAGACCGACCCCGAAGTAATTTTGCAAATGGCCAGAATACTGAAAGACTCCGGAGCAAGGCCTTTTGTGGGAGATTCGCCTGCGTGGGGGGATACATTTGCCTGTATAAAGGCGCTTCGGCTGGAAGAACCGCTGAAGAGGATGGACGTGCCGGTAAAACAACTGGACCGGCCGAGGTGGTTAAAAATCCGCACCAACAACCTAAAAATAGGAATAAGTTCGGTCGCTCTGGAAGCTGACAAAATTATTAATCTGCCGAAGTTTAAGACCCATCAGCAATTAGTCGCCACATTCGCGGTAAAGAATATGTTCGGCTGCGTCAGCGGCAAGCAGAAGGCATTCTGGCATTTTGCGAACGGAGGTCAGGAAGAGCTTTTTTGCGAATTTCTCATAGAGGTATATAAAATTCTCAGGCCGGCCTTCACACTAATCGACGGTATTGTCGCGATGGACGGTCGTGGGCCTATTCAGGGTCGGGCCCGCCCGCTGGGCCTGCTGATCAGCGGGCTTGAGCCTATTAGCTGTGAGCTCGTCTGCACAAGGCTGGCCGGTTTCGAGCCGGACGATATACCTATTATCAGAACCGCACGCAAAATTGGATTCGGCAGTGTGGAACTCGGCGATATTGAGGTTTTAGGCGAACGCCTTGATGATTGTCTGTGCAGCGACTTCGTTTTTGCCCAGCGCATTCCTATACGGTTCTCACTGCTGCATGTCTGCAAGAGCGTGTGCAAGCAGATGGCACTGCTTGTCGGTTCGGCGTTGGGCTCCCGGCCCGACCGGTGAGAATTTTTCTGTCCAACAGTAGTAGTCACAAAATCAAATGAAACTACCTCACCCCACAATCAGCACCAGAGCAGTGATATTTTTGGTAGCAAAGTTATGCATTGAAACAATCAATTATAACAAAATGATTGGCAATTTGAGGCGCTCGAATGCGCTTTATCATTGCAAGCAGTACGCTACGGGCGAACGAGGCGGTAATCTGTCTGTACAGGTTATAAACGGCTAATAACAAGCGACTATTTTGCCGGGTCAACAATGTTTTTTCAGCCAATAACTCACAAATTAGCAATACCGCCAAATTCTTGTATTGTCCCTTCATATAAGCGCTTACAACTTTTTTATTGTAAAAATTCCCCGGTTTAGTCAAAGATTCTCTAAAATTTTAGTCGAACAATAAGAATAATTCCTATATACTAATTATTAGTAATGACGCAAGGCGATGTTGTGAGTGGAAAATGTTGAACAAAAACAAACAAAATTCGATGGCTTTTTTCAGGGAAAAATGCAGGCAGCACAACCTTAACATAACGCCGCAGCGTGTAGTAATATACAAAGAGTTGATTAAGTCAAAAAACCATCCTGATTCAGAAGATATCTTCAGAAGGATTAGAAGTATTTTTCCGGAAATATCCCTTGATACCGTATATAGAACGCTTTCGAAATTCGCCGAAATCGGCCTTGTTAATCTTGTCGAGGGATACGGTGAGGCAAAAAGGTATGACCCTAATACAAATAATCACCACCATTTCAGATGCCGGAAATGTAATATGATATATGACTTTCACGATGAAAGTTACAACAACTTGAAGATTCCCAGGGCATTTCGAAAAAACTTTATGGTTACTAATGTAAAAATAATACTTGAAGGCACCTGTGACAAATGCGCCAAAAAGTCCTGATATATTTTTTAAAAAGTTGTTAAGAACTATTATTACATAAGAAGTGTTATGATGAAGGAGATGAGATAATGCCGAATATTTAAGGCAGACTGTATTACGTGTTTTAGTGATATTTTTTAAAAAAAAAGGAGACAAAAAATGGCAAAAGTAGCAATTGAAATGGTGAGAAAATCTGGAGTTGACCTGGACAAACTGTTGACGCTGTTAATAAAAAACGCTTCTGCTGAACTTACTACTTATTACTACTACACAATCCTTCGCGCCAACCTGATAGGTTTGAAAGGTGAAGGAATCAAGGAAATTGCCGAGACAGCGAGGATCGAAGACCGCAACCACTTTGAAGCCCTGATGCCCTGCATTTATGAGCTTGGCGGAAAATTACCCGACTGTATGAAGGAGTTTCACGATATGTCCGCCTGTCCGCCGGCCAATCTTCCAAAAGACCCGGCAGATGTCGAGGCAATACTAAAAGTGCTCGTCAATGCAGAACGATGCGCGGTCAGAGGTTACACCGAAATATGCAATATGACCGCCGGCAAGGACCACAGGACGTATGATTTAGCTCTTGCAATTCTCAATGAGGAAATCGAACACGAATCCTGGTTCTCCGAGTTCCTCGGCGAAGGACCTTCGGGGCATTTCCTGCGCCGTGGCGAAACTTCACCGTTCGTCTCGAAGTTCTTAAAATAACACCAAAAAGGAGGGCCATCTTGTGCTACAACTGATGGCCCTCCGCATTTGATTAATCCAAGTGATGATTTGGATTGAGAGTCTCCATCCCGTTATTCAAGCTCTTATTGCCGGACTTACTCAACACAGCTCAGGCCAAATACACCACATCGCCGGCCTTTATTTCCGGAAGCCGGTCTTTTCTGCGGGATAAGTCGTCTTTAGTTAAGGCAAAACTCGGCGCTATCTCAATAACGGCGTCAACTGAGCCGTCGCCTTTTCGAGGTACGCTCAGTCCCGCTGATTCCAGCCAGGCCGCCGACCGAGCCATCATCATCCGCCGCGTAGCTTCGGCGCTTTTTTCTCCGGATGCGTTCTTCACAGGAGCAAACTCCTCACTACGAACCGTCTGCAGGATAATTGTCTTTCCTGCCAGCGGCAAAGCATCAAAAACAAATGTTTCCAGTTTCACCCCGTTCGGCTTCGAGGGTCCCGATAAATCGGGATGTCGGCCTTTCCCGTCAATACAGTCAATCTTCTTAACCGCCCGATGTAAAGGCAAAGCAAAACCTTCCGAATTGAGCCGTTGAATGAAATCAACATTTATAATATGGATTGCAATGCTGCCAAATCGAAAAACTAAAGAGCCGTCCGGTTTCCTTTTCTCGGCCAGCTCGTCCGGCAAATCACTGTATTCGATAACGCTCAGCTTGCCGTCGACCATACAGAAATTACCGACTTTTTCCGTGGGGTCGGCTTTGGCAAGGGCCTTTGATGACATCTCAGAACCGTCAAGCACATGCAGTCCGACAAAAAGAGGATCAAAAATATTAACCTGTGGATTATCGACCTGAAAGTAGCTTATATATTCGATGCCGCGCTTTCGCATATCCTCTATTGCGCCGCTCTTATAGAGCGCTTTTAAGCTGCCTCCATGCCCGTCCGGCAGGCAAGCCAGCTCGTCCCTGTCCTTCAGAAGTACACGACCTTCAAGGTCGAAACTCGGCAATGTACCCTGCTCAAACAGAAAGACGTTACTTTTGTCCAGCCCGTAATAATCATTCTCTTCAAAAATCTCCGTTATCCGGGCATAATTTAGGGGACTGGCCATAACATACCAGCTTAATTCAATACCATATTTTCTGCTTGCCGCTGCTATCGTCTCGGCGAAAAGTTGAAACAGTGTCTTGTTCTTAACGGGAGTAATCGGGAAATCACCCTTCGGCCCTTCAAAGCCTAATCTTGTTCCCTGACCCCCCGCAACAACAAACGCCGCCACCTTGCCGCCGGATATTAGCGATTCACCCGCCGCGAAAGCCTGGTTGTATTTCGCCTCTTGCTCGGTATTGGCTGGACTAGCCGGATAACAGGCAGGCGATTCAATCTCTTCAGGAATAGAGCGAGGGCAGTTATTTTCAGCGTACCGGCCCACCCAAGCCTCTATCAGGGAGAAGTCTAAAAGCTCAATCTGGCTCAGTAATTTTGCCTTGCCTGCCTGGTCCAATTCGTCCCAAAATGCCAGAAGATGTCCCTGTTCGTGCTTTTTCAGCAGTTCAGAAAGCCTTTTATGTTGCTGTTCTGTATCCATATCTCCAACTATAAGTTAAGCTTACAATGATATCAAAAAAATCCGATAATTTCCAAGAAACTTCGCAAAAACTACAAAAAATTACTTGACCAATCCCCGTCATCAAAGTATCATTTATATAGAGAACAATGGATTTAAAGAAAGGTAGGCCCAAAAGGTCATATTTACTGCCATCATAAGTAAATCCATTTCATATTCAGCCTACCTCAATACAATGCGTGTCTAAATCTGTTGCCGCCGTTCTCGGTGCGCAGGAGGTTTGAATGCGTAAACAGAAACTCAATCTCGAAAACCGGTTGCTCTTTGGGCAGAAGTGAAACTGTTAACCCAGAGAGATTCGCAAAAGTTGTAGTTTTTTCGCGCCTGTACGGCAGAGTCGACAGGTTGCATTTATCGGTTAATAACAACCGTAGTGCCCCGGCAGCCGGTTGCTGCGAATCTCAAAAAGCTAAAGGAGAGCACAGATGAAAAAGAAAGCTTTTACATTGGTCGAGTTGCTGGTGGTCATCGCCATCATAGCGATGCTGCTGGCAATTCTGATGCCTGCTCTGTCCCGCGTCAGGCAGCTGGCCTTCCAGATGATTTGCGGGACAAACGAGTCGGGCCTCGGCAAGGCTATCCTGCTCTACAGCAACGAAAACGAGGAAAAATACCCTGAATTTGGGCCTCCCGGTAGTGCCACCTCATGGATTGAGGAGGTGCAGGATCCTTTATCATGGTCCGAGCCTGATACTCTCGCCAATCATCCGGAAATTGAGGACGCCGTGACAACCGTCACCAGCAGCTTGTACCTCCTGGTCAAGTACGCTGACGTCAATCCTGCACAGTTCATCTGCAGCGCACACAAAGCAACAAAATTCGAGCTTGACGATTATGATCTCCCGGATGACGAGGCCCAAGACATTACCGAGTGTTGGGATTTCGGCGACGACCCGGCCAAGCACGTCAGTTACTCTTACAATTACCCCTACACACGATTCAGCCCTGACGGCTCAAGCCCTCCCGCCGTGCCCCTTATTGCCGACCTAAGTCCCTGGATGGGAGCTACTGCCGCCGGCCAAACTGACAGTGCGTTTATACCTCCCCAGCCCCCGTCTGGGGACCAGGCCCCACAACTCGTTGACTACTCCGAGTCAGATCAGCAGTCTAAATTCAAGCTGGGTAACTCCCCAACCCATGGGCTGGAGGGACAAAACATCCTGTTCAACGATATGCATGTAAAGTTTATGAAGACTCCAAATGTCGGAGTCGAACAGGATAACATCTATACCCGCTGGAGTGCAGATCCGGCAGCAGGGGAAGATATTGACGCCCAAGTGAGGCAGCAGGGAATGAATCTCGACACCTTTATTATGGTCGGCCCGGAAGACGAATCCGAAGGCGGCCCTCTAAGCGAGGAAGATGCTGTACTGGTTCAGTGGTAGTTCCACAAGGTGTTGTTTATTAAAAAGACCTGCTGGTCAACCTGACCAGCAGGTCCTTTTTTCTTTGCATAAAACGTACATCTGTTTCATACAGCACTATAGTAGACCAATCCAATTAGAAACCGGATTGTTTTTCCTGCTATCCTATGTTAAACTGCGGCGCCTTTGTTTGATGAGAGATTATATTGCCAGAAACACTGACATACAAAATATTGCAACAACATCTGCTGGACGGCCAACCGGGTATAGGCCGCTCTATAGGCCTGCGCATTGACCAAACCCTCACTCAGGACGCCACCGGTACAACCGCTTTTCTTCTCTTTGAGTCAATGGGCCTGAGCAGGGTCAAGACCGATTTATCGCTCAGCTACGTCGACCATAATATCAGTCAGTTTGGCCCGGAGAACCATAACGACCACCTGTATCTGCAGACGGTGGCCGCGAAAACAGGCGTTCATCATTCCCGTCCCGGCAATGGTATCTGCCACCAAGTGCATCTTGAACGCTTCGCAAGGCCCGGTACTACGCTGCTCGGAAGTGATTCACATACGCCTACCGCCGGGGCCATCGGCGCGCTGGCCATCGGTGCCGGCGGGGTGGACGTAGCTGCGGCTATGGCGGGGCAAAACTTCTATTTAACCTGCCCAAAAATACTCGGCGTGAAACTAACAGGCAAACTACAACCCTGGGTTGCAAGCAAAGATGTGATACTAAAACTGCTCGGCATCCTTACAACAAAAGGTAATGTAGGCTGGGTGGCGGAGTACTTCGGCCCGGCCCTCGAAACACTTTCGGTCCCGCAGCGCGCTACTATAACCAATATGGGCGCCGAACTCGGCCTGACAACGAGCATCTTCCCAAGTGATGAGCAGACCAGAAAATTCCTCGCCGCCCAGAAAAGAGAACACGACTATCAGCCCTTAACGGCCGACGACGGAGCCGAATATGACCGCGTTATCGAGATAAATCTCTCCGAACTCGAGCCGATGGCAGCCTGTCCTTCCTCACCTGACAATGTAAAAACCGTCCGTCAAATTGAAGGAATATCCGTGGGCCAAATCGTGCTCGGCAGCTGCACAAATTCCAGCTTCTCGGACTTGATGATGGCCGTGAAGGTGCTGAAGGGCAGATGTATAAACAAAATGGTCGAGTTTGCTATAGCGCCGGGCAGCAGGCAGGTACTTAAGATGCTTGCCAAAAATGGCGCACTCGCCGAACTTATCTCAGCAGGTGCCAGAGTACTCGAATCAGGCTGCGGGCCCTGCATCGGGCAGGGTTTCTCGCCAGCCGACGGCGCTGTCAGTCTTCGGACTTTTAACAGGAATTTCTCCGGCCGAAGCGGTACAAAGAACGACCAGGTGTATCTTGTCAGCCCGGAAACGGCCGTGGCCTCGGCACTAACCGGGAAAATCACCGACCCGCGCTACCTTACGAAATCACTCGGCATCAAATTCCCCGGGGTCGAGCCGCCCAAAGAATTCCTTATCGATGACAGTATGATTGAGCCGCCTTTGGATGAAGACGCAGCGGCAAATGCGCAGGTCCTGCGAGCCGCGAGCATTGTCGTACCGGAAGCGCCAAAACCGCTGCCGGATAAACTGCACGGCAAGGTGCTGCTCAAGTGCGCAGATAAAATAACCACCGACCATATTACGCCGGCCGGGCCTTACCTGAAATATCGCTCCAACATCCCTGAGTATTCCAAATATGTCTTCAACTGTTTCAACGAGGAGAACAAACCAACATTCGCTCAACGGGCATTCGCGCTGAAAGACGAGGGCCTTGCCGGTATAGTCGTTGCCGGGGAAAGCTACGGCCAGGGCTCATCCCGCGAACACGCCGCACTTTGCCCGATGTACCTCGGCGTACGCCTTGTCATCGCCAAGAGTATTGAGCGAATACACAAGGCCAACCTGATTAACTTTTGTATAGTGCCGATTGAATTTGCCGAGCCGGTCGATTACGAAAAAATCAAGGCCGATGACGAGTTGCAAATCGACAACCTGCTCGAAGCACTCAAAGGTGCTGATAAAGTTGGAATCACCGAAACCAACGGCAAATATGATTTTGTCGGCAGACTGAACCTTTCGCCTCGTGACAGAGAGATTCTCCTTTACGCAGGGCTTGTCAATTACATCCGCAATAAAACATAATGAGCCGGGAGATAATAACAATTTTCGGGACCGGCAAAGCCGGACCGGGCGACCAGACATATATCACGGCCTATGAGGTCGGCAGGCTGCTGGCCGAGGCCGGTTTTATCATCGCCAACGGCGGATACGGCGGAACGATGACGGCCGCCGCAAAGGGCGCTGCTGAGGCAGGGGGTGAGGTTATCGGTGTGACCTGTTCGGCCTTTAAAAAGAGCACGCCAAACGAGTATATTACCCGTGAAATTATTACCCATTCGCTGCAGGAAAGACTTAACAAACTTGTAGAACTCGGCGATGGTTATCTCGTCCTGCCGGGCGGGACGGGGACGCTGCTTGAACTGGCCCACGTATGGGAGCTACAAAACAAAGGCTTCCTTAATAATCAAAGGCCGATTATAATCGTGGGCGGGTTTTGGCGGCCTTTGCTCGAAATTATCGCTACCGACGAACCAAACGCCCTTGAATATGTACAGCAGGCTGGTACACCGGGCGATGCCGTTCGCCTGCTTTGCAATATCATAAAAAAAAATAGCTATGACAGTTAAAAAACTGACAATACTTATATCGGCTCTTCTCATCGCCGCCAGTCAATCTGAGCTGTGTACGGCGGGCCTAAAGCACAAACCCAAACCGCTTCGAGAGGGCTTTGTCATAGCGGGAATCGACGGCGAACTTCTCAGGGCGGGCGAGGAAGGCGAATGGTTCGTTAAGTTCGACCAGCCCATAGCTGACGATAAAGGGCAAATCGAGGCCGGCCAGTACATTGAGCTTTTGCCGGCCGGCACTCTCGAAAAAATAGCCGCCGCTGCCACCGCCACGAAAATGAAAAAAGACCCTGCCTTCGGCATTCGGCTCTGGGGCAGAGTAACGCGTTATGAGAATAAAAACTTTATTTTCCCAACTTACTTTCTGCCCTTGGCGCAGGACCGGCCGAAAAGGCCCGCGCCGGCGACGCCCGCAGAGCCTAATATAAATGAGCCCGGCGATACAATAATCCTGCCGGATGATGTCCTTCAAAAGCTAAGACCAAAACGGCTCGTCAACATCGCTCAGCTCAGGATGGGACCCGAATCGCAGGAAGATTCTATTCTCGTCGAGAGGGCCGGTTTCATTCTTAAGCCCGAGAGCAGTCCCTACTGCACATTCCAGTTAGACGCCCTGGGGCGCAACATAGAAGCCATTTCCTTTCGATTGCTGCCAAGTAAAGCCCTGGAGGACGCGAATATCACACAGGCCGGAGGAATGGTACGCTTCCGTTACAAAGTTACAGGAATACTTACAAAATACAAAGGCCAATATTACCTGCTGCCTCAGCGAGCAATACGGTTCTACAACTATGAAAACTTCGGCAGATAAAAATTAGCCGTTAAGCACACACAGAAAGAAAAACTATGAGTGATGAACTTGACAAAATTCTGATTTCATCCTCCACTCCTAAGTGGCATGCAAAAATACGAGAACTTCATGCAGCGGTAAAAATGTCGACTTACTTCGAACCCAGCGATGACAGATTACAACAACTTCGAGATATCATTGAGAATGTCAGGCAACGAAAAGACCAAGCCGTGATAGAATACACACAAACGTTTGATGGAGTAACGTTGACACCTGAGATGTTCAGAGTAGATCCTGAACAACTTAAAAAAGCCCAAAAGCAGATCGACCCCAAACTATTAAAATCCATTAATCAAGCAATTGAAAATGTTAAGAAGTATCAAAAAGAAGTATTCATAAGTAAAACCAGTACGAAGCCTGGGATAAAATACACGCCGATAAAACGAGTCGGCGTTTGTGTGCCGGCCGCTTCGGCACCACTACCATCGACAGTAATAATGACGGTTGTGCCAGCTCAGGTGGCCAGCGTTAAGGAAATAGTAGTCGTTTCACCACCACGATATAAAGGAAACATTCATCCTATTATACTGGCAACTTGTAACAAACTGGGCATTACTGAAGTATATCGCATCGGCGGTGCGCAGGCCGTAGCGGCTATGGCGTTTGGAACAGTACACATTAAGCCGGTGGATAAAATCGTAGGGCCGGGCAACCAATGGGTCCAAATGGCAAAGAAGGAAGTTTTTGGGCAGGTCGATATCGACTCAATAGCAGGACCGAGTGAAGTTTTAATAATCGCAAACGAGAAAGCAAATCCCGCCTGGGTGGCTGCTGATATGCTAAGTCAGGCAGAACACGCGCCGGGCAGCGCAGTTGTATTTACCAATTCCCAAGAAACAGCAAATGAAATTCTTAAAGAACTTAAAAAACAAGCAGAACAGCTTGGCAGAAAAGACGAAACAATTAAATGCTTACTAAAATTCGGAGCTATCATCATATTCGAAAATAACGACCAGATAATTACACAAGCAAACTTTTTTGCCTCCGAACATTTAGAAATTCAGTGCGGCAAAGAAAGCAGGAAAATAGCTGAGCAAATTGAAAACGCTGGCGCTGTATTCATCGGTGATTATAGTCCTGTGGCGGTCGGTGATTACTGGGCAGGACCAAGTCATACATTGCCAACAGGTGGCAGTGCAAGGTTCTCAAGCGCGCTAACGAGTAATGACTTTATAAAATCCACGAGCATTATCGAATACGATAAACAAAAGCTGGCCAAAAGTGCCGAGGATATTATTCGTTTAGCCCAGGCCGAGGGGCTCGACGCGCACGCAAGAAGTATAAGTATCCGGCAGGAGAAATAGGGCAGGTTTAAACTTACGCTAAATTCTACTTTTCATTTTCCATAGATTTGTCTTCATCGACGCGGTTGGGCTCTGTGAGAGGAGGGGTACTATTGGCAATCAGCCAGCCATACAGTTTTTTCGCCCTGGCGGGTTCAAACGCGTGCCCGGCCCCTTTGTACTCCTCGAATGTAACATCCGCCCCGAGTCTCCTGTAATAAGCCGCCGCTCTTTTGGCTGAACGGCGATTCACGTCTTTCTCGCCGGCGCCGATGTAAATCGGCTTGCCGCGCAAAGCTTCTCTTCTCGCCTCGTTGGCTAATACTTTCGCAACTCGGTGCCGGCCGGCGGCAAGTACAACGGCCCCGGCCCAAGCCCTTGCGCTGATCTCGAGCATTGCCGAGGTGTGCCAGCCGCCTTTGCTGTTTCCCGTGACAAAAAGTCGCTTCTCGTCAACTCTAAGATGTTCGGCAAGATATCTTCTTACTTCCAAAACACTTCTGCGTTCACGCTTAAGGTAGTCGGCATACTGGCGTTTGGTACGTTTGGCCTTGCCGCGATGGATATATTCCATTCCGACAATAATAAAACCTTCGCCGTTGGTTATCTGCCTGAACGGCCAGGTCTTTGTCTCGCAATTCATTCCGTGGTAATAGAAAATCACGGGCCAATCGCGATCGTCCGTATAATCGGTGGGGACATATACAAGGAAGTGTTTGCCGCCTATATATTCGTTATCAGTGTCGACGCGAACTTCCTGGCCGGGCAAAAAACGGGGTCATCTACTATTTCAGACTTGAAGGCCGCCAAAAGCAGGCCTGCTAAGCAAAAGCACAACATCCCTGATGCCAGGAATACGCGTTTATGAAAAGTCATCGAAAAACACACCTGAAAAACTAATTCTTATTATACAGGGCCTGTCAAGTAGTACACAATTTTTTTACGAATTCGGCGGCTTTGGCGAGGGATTCCTAATAAAGCGGTCAAATCGCAATACTCTTAAACTGCGGCAGGTAGGATTTGTTTTTCTCCAGCATTTCCCGGACCATCCGCTTAATTTCGGCAAGTGAAAGTACCGCCGCTGTGAGCGGGTCGTAACAAATCGCCTGAAAGACCAGCCTGGCGTCGCCCGTCAGCGCCGCTTCTACGCCCATTTCCTCGGCCGCAACATTTATATTGTTCAAGGCCGCCAACTGAGGTGGAAGAGCGCCCACGCTAACAGGATTCAGGCCCTGTTTGTTTGCCACCACCGGCACCTCCACACAGGCCCCTTCCGGCAGATTGCTGATAAGCCCCATGTTGGGGACATTGCCGTTAAACTTGTAAGGCTCGCCGCCCATAAACGCGTTGATTATCGCCGAGGCATATTCGTAGCCCCGCTCGAGCGACATCGGCGCGCCGTCATCGAACCACTTCTTTATATCGTCCTTCCAGGTCTTCTCGGTCCTTAGATAATCATTCAAGATATACGCATACTCGCCCGGGTTCCAGCCGGTGCCCGGCAGGCAGTATTTCTCTATCAAGTCCGGCCGTTTGCGAAACCACCAGTTATATTCCGAGCTGTGCCCGCTCGATTCGGTAACGTAATAATCAAGATGCAGGAACATCTCATTGCGGACTATCTCCTCTTTGTAGATTTCTTCCTTCTTCAGCGCCTCACGAATCAACGGGTAGGCGTCCCTGCCGTCCCTTTCGAACTCGAGGAACCACGCCTGATGGTTGATGCCGGCACAGAGGTAAGTTATCCTGTCCATCGGTGTATCAATCCACTTTGACAGCATATACGCTGTAAACGGCACACTGTGACAGAGTCCCGTCAGCTTTACATTGCTTTTTCTTTGCATTGCCCGGCACAACATCGCCATTGGATTGGTGTAATTAAGAAGATACGCGTCGGGACACAGCTCTTCAATGTCCCGGCAGATATCAAGCATCACCGGAACGGTCCTCAGCGCCCTGAAAATTCCACTTACTCCCCGCGTGTCGCCCACGTTTATGTCAACGCCGTACTTTTTGGGTATTTCAATATCGTGCCGCCAGACATCCACACCTCCTGCCAGAATTGTGCACACCACGACGTCCGCATCCTTAAGAGCCTGGCGCCTATCCAAGGTTGCTTCGGCTCTGGCAGGATAGTTACCTCTTTCTATTATGCCCTGCACGGCCCTTAGCGCAAAATCAAGGCGCTGGCTGTCTATATCCATAAGCACAAAGGTCGAATCCTTAAGCAAAGGAAACGTCAGAATATCCCGAACCAGAGAGCGAGTGAACTGCAGACTCCCCGCTCCGATAAAAGCGATTCTTGCCATTATTCATTCCAGCAGGATTTACAAAGCCGTGACTTAATTAATAAATCCTTAGTCGGTTAATTTTTCTTTTATAATCTCGGCAGCTTTGGCGAGGGCTTCGTCCATTTTATCAGGATTCTTACCGCCGGCCTGGGCCATCTTCGGGCCGCCGCCGCCACCGCCGCCCATTATCGGCGCAACAGCTTTTACAAGCTCGCCTGCCTTTAATCCCTTTTTAACTAAATCGTCCGTCATCCCCGCCAATAAGGTTACCTTGTCCTCATTAGTCATACCCAAAACAATGGCGGCCGAGGTCGCCTTCTTCCTCAGCATATCGATTGCGCTTCTGCCTTCCTCGGCCGAACCTGCCGAGAGTCGCCCTATTATGACCGATGTCTTGCCGACCTTCTCGGCTTTACTTAGAAGCGATTTCGCCTCGGCCATAACGTCAACTCCGCCTTTTTTACGGGCCGACTTAAGCTCTTTAGTCAATTTTTTATTCTCATCTATGAGTTTTTGAATACGTTCAACAAGCTGCTCGGATGGCACCTTTAACATTGTCGAAAGCTCATCTACTATATCACTGCGCTGCTCAAAAAAGCTGTTCAATCCTTCACCAGTCATTGCCGTTATTCTCCGTACACCCGCTGATATGCTCTCCTCTTTGATTATCTTAAAGCCGCCGATTCGGCCGGTCCTGTCTGTGTGTGTACCACCACAAAACTCTCGCGAAAAAGCATCTCCGATTCCGTCTAAACTCTCCGCCCCGATAGCGACTACTCGGACCTCGCTTCCGTATTTTTCGCCGAAAAGCGCCATCGCCCCTAATTTCTGCGCCTCGGCAATCGGCATAACCGGAGCTACTACCGGCTCATCGGCTGTAATTTTTCCACGAACCAGGCCTTCAACTTTCTGTATCTCCTCACCACTCAGCGCCTTTGGATACGTAAAATCAAACCTGAGGTATTCCGGACAGACTAAACTTCCCTGCTGCCCGACCGATTTACCGAGTACCTGCCGAAGCGCCCATTGCAAAAGATGTGTAGCCGTGTGATTCTTTTTGCTCAATTCCCTGCCTTTATCGACTTTCGCTTCGACTTCTTCGCCAACTGAAAGTATGCCTTCTGCGAGACACCCCCAATGTATAACGCAGCCGACGATTCTGCCTGTACTCTCAACTACAAACTGGCCGGCATTAGAAGTGATAGAACCACAATCACCAACCTGTCCACCTGCTTCTGCGTAGAAGCAGCTTTTATCGAGGACAATTCCTATCTGCTCGGCCCCGTCGGTTAGCTGACCTTCAGTATTGTAGCCCTGGTTATCAATAAAGCCGACAATCTTACTTATGCAACTACTTGCCTCATACTTCGGCGAATCATCGGTAGCAGGCAATTCCACGCCGGTCAAATTGATACCCCCTGAAGCATCTTTTTGTGCCGCCCGCGCGCGAGCGCGCTGCTCGTCCATCAGCTCTTCAAACCTGCCGGTATCAACTTTAAGATTCCGCTCACGGGCCATAAGCTGCGTTAAGTCAAGTGGAAAGCCGTAAGTATCATACAGGGTAAAGGCATCCTGGCCCGTGATTGTTTTATCCTTTGCTTTTTGTGCTCGCTCGGCCGCCGAGGCAAAAATCTCTATCCCTCTGTCCAACGTTCTGCCGAACCCGGCCTCTTCGGCCTCAATCACCGTTGAGACGTAGTCCACCCGTTCCCTTATCTCGCCAAATGCATCGCCCATTATCCCGACCAGCACCGGCACAAGCACATACATAAAAGGCTCATGCATTCCCAGGACTCTGCCGAACCTTGCCGCCCTGCGCAGTATCCGCCGGACAACATACCCCCGCCCCTCGTTACTCGGTACAGCGCCGTCCGTTATCGCAAAACAAAGAGCCCGAATGTGGTCGGATATCACGCGAAATGCGTTGTCCGTCTCATTACCAAGCTGAGAGGTATATTTGTGCCCCGTAATCTTCTCAATCGCTTTAATCAAGGACATAAACAGGTCCGTGTCGTAGTTGCTGGCCTTGTGCTGCATCACGGCCGCGATTCTTTCCAGGCCCAGCCCCGTATCGACATAATTTGCCCCTAACGGCTCCAGCCTTCCAGTCTCGTCGCGGTTATACTGAATAAATACCAGGTTCCACAGCTCAATAAACCGGCCGCAACCACTGTTAACCCCACACTTATGACTGCTTAGCTCCTTCTTCTCGCACCTCTGCGGCCCAAGGTCGATATGGATTTCGCTGCAAGGCCCGCACGGACCAACGTCACCCATCTCCCAGAAATTATCCTTTTTGCCAAACGACAAAATCCTCTCCGGCGGTATCGCCGTCACCTTGCGCCACAGCCGGGCCGTTTCATCGTCTCGTTCAAGCCCCTCTTTCTCATCGCCGGCAAAAACCGTCGCCCAAAGCTTATCAGCCTCGATACCCCAGACCTTCGTCAGGAGCTCCCAGGCCCATTCGATTGACTCGGCCTTGAAGTAATCATTGAATGACCAGTTGCCCAGCATTTCAAAGAATGTGTGATGATATGTATCTACGCCCACCTCTTCGAGGTCATTGTGTTTGCCGCTAACCCGAATGCACTTCTGGCTGTTGACCGCGCGCTTGTAGTCACTGCTCGTCAGTCCGAGGAAGATATCCTTGAACTGGTTCATTCCGGCATTCGCAAACAGCAGTGTTTCGTCCCCGGCCGGCACGACAGGTGAGCTGGGAACAAACTGATGGTCGTGCTGCCGGAAGTAGTCTATGAATGAATCTCTAATCTCTGCGGTACTCAGCACTTCTCGCCCCCGGCAATCAGGCCTTTGGCCACCAGTATCTTGTTCTTCAATTCATCGACCACCTCTTTGTTATCTTCGAGATATTTTTTGCTGCTCTCCCTGCCCTGGCCTAAGCGAATCTTTCCGTAATTAAGCCAGGCGCCGCTTTTCTCAATCACGCCGCAGCCGACGCCCAAATCAATCAGGTCGCCCTCATAGCTGATTCCCTTGTCAAACATAATATCAAATTCAGAATCCCGAAACGGCGGAGCTATCTTGTTCTTTACCACCCGCGCCCTTATCCTGCTGCCGATTGCACCGCTTGAATCTTTGATTGTCGAGATTCGCCTGACATCAATTCGGACCGAGCTGTAAAATTTGAGGGCCCTGCCCCCGGTCGTCGTTTCCGGATTGCCGAACATAACGCCAATCTTCATACGAATCTGGTTGATAAATACAAGCGCCGTCTTGCTCTTATTAATCACACCCGCGAGCTTGCGCATCGCCTGGCTCATCAACCTGGCCTGCAGCCCCATGTGCGAGTCGCCCATATCGCCCTCCAGCTCGGCCGCAGGCGTCAGCGCCGCGACTGAATCAATAACTATCACATCCACTGCATTGGACCTTATCAGCATCTCGGCTATGTCAAGCGCCTGCTCACCGGTATCCGGCTGACTGACCAGAAGGCTGCTGACGTCCACGCCTATTCGCTTCGCCCAGGTAGTATCAAGGGCATGCTCAGCATCGATGAACGCCGCAACGCCGGTTCGCTGAGCACTGGCGATGGTGTGAAGTGCAAGGGTTGTCTTGCCGCTCGACTCAGGCCCGAAAAGCTCGGTTACCCTTCCTCGCGGTATGCCCCGCCCGCCCAGAGCAATGTCCAGGGACAGTGAGCCCGTCGGGATGCCCTCGATTCTGGCATACAGGTGCTCGTCCATCTGCATAATGGAGCCTTTGCCGTATTGTTTCTCAATCTGCGCAATTGCCCGTTCGAGGGCGGAGCTCTTGCTTCCTACATCCGAGACTACTCCGGCCTTCTTCGACTTTACTGCCTTACCCATCCTTTCAACTCCTCTAAATATATGTGTGCTTTGACTACAAGCTAAACTATGCGCCTAATTGGCTCCTGCATAAAACCGTATAAATAGGCCCAGCGGGTGTCAATTGGCTTTGGTACACGCAAACATCTTCAACCTCCAACGAACCGAGCTCCAGCCCTTCGTAATCTTTGCTTATCGCTGCAAGAACACGTCCTGCCCGTGGATTTCTAATCCTGCACAGCGTCAAATGGCCCGTGAAACGTCTTGTTTCTTCGCGCCAGCCGGCTTTTGCCAGGCCCTGGTCTATATCACTTTGCAGCCTAACAAATTCGTTGCAATCCCGGCCGGCACCAATCCACAAAACTTTCGCAGAGGCTCCGCCGAAATAGCCAACTCCGCCTACTTCTATTACAAATCTTGTATGTCTGCCGGCAACATCACAAACTGCCTGGCAAATCTCAGCGACCCTGTTGTCTCTCACCTCACCAAGAAACTTGAGCGTAAGATGTATCGAATCAGGCCTTACCCATTTGACATCGCTCTTTTTTATATCAGCCTTTTTTTGCAGCTCCTCCTGCAGTTCCACCAGCCGTTTTTTGATTGCCTCATCAAGGTCTATCGCAATGAAACACCGCATTATCGAGTCCCGTCATCCGTCAAAACCGCGTCAATTTTCTGAGAGTCTCAAACCTTTTGTCAATAACCGCCCTCGTAATCGAAGTTAGCCTTTGCGCCGAAAAATCTTCAACCGTAAACGATGCCGCTACCGTTCCGTAGGCAATGGCCGTCTTCAGGGCCTCAATGTCGGTTCTGTCCTGCTCGGCCAGATAACCCATCAATGCACCTGCGAAGCTATCGCCCGCGCCGGTCGGGTCCTTCACCCGCCCTGTCGGGAAGCCGGGCAGAATAAAACTTACTCCATCTTTGCCGCACATCATCGAGCCGTGCTCGCCTTTCTTGATAATAACAACCGCCGGTCCCATCTGCAGTATCTCCCCCGCCGCCTTCGTCAGGTTATCTTCCCCCGTAAGCTGTCTGGCCTCACCATTATTCAACACAAGCGCATCAACTTTTTGCAGAAGCCTTTTCAAATCCTCCAGATGGTCCTGGATCCAGCAGTTCATCGTATCAGCGGCGACAAAAGCGGGTTTTTCAATCTGCTCCAGCAACTCCTGCTGAAGCGCCGGCGCCGTATTCGCCAGGAACACATACCTGCTGTCTTTATACCCGGCAGGGACCTGTGGCGGACGCTCCGCAAGCACGTTCAGCTCAACCTTATCGGTTATCGCCTCACTCATCGGCCCGTGATACGAACCGGCCCAGCGGAAGGTTTTGCTGCCTGTTCGTACCTCTACTCCCTGCAAATCAACGTCTTTGCCTGCGAAAGTCACGGCCAAATCAAACGGGCAGTCCGGTCCCACTACTGCTACTAGACGAACAGACGAAAAAAAGCTCGCGGCCATGCTAAAATATACCGCCGAACCGCCGAGACAATTTTCACTGACCCCAAACGGTGTCCTGACCGTGTCAATCGCAATCGAACCTGTTACAAGTAACGGCATTTCTCGTTCCCCATCTTTTTACCTGTCTTTGCCGAATTTTTTCAGCGTCATATCTATCCTTGCCAGCGTCTTTTCTTTGCCAAGCATATCCACCGAATCAAATATCGGAGGACTTACCGTCGTTCCGCAAATCGCCACCCGCAGCGGCTGAGCCACCTTACCCAGGCCGACCTGCTTCTGCTCGGCCAATGAACGAAGCATAGTTTCCATATCCTCAGCCGTTATCTGCTCCAGGGCCTCCAGCTTCTCCCGAACAATCCCCAGCATCGCCAGGCCCTGCCCCTCACCCCCGAGCAGCACCTTTTTCACCGCCTTTTCATCGTACTCTATCTGCTCGTCGGCAACAAAAAGAAATCTGCTTTTTCTATCAATGTCTTCCAATGTCCTTGCGCCTTCATTGACTCTTATCAGTCGTGTTAAAAGGGCATCATCTGCCCGGGCCAAAGGGCTGCTTACGGCAACAACATACTCTTTTAGCCGATGCAGCAGTTTCTCCGGCCCCTGTCGGCGCATATGCTCGGTATTGAAAGCAACCAGCTTCTGGCGGTCGAACAGGCTGTTGGATTTGGTTAGCCTCTCAAGACTGAAAGCATCAATCAATTCACCGGCACTCATTATCTCAGGACCCTCTGCCGGGCTCCAGCCCAATAGAGCCAGAAAGTTAACCATAGCTTCGGGGACATAACCGCTGTTGAAAAAGTCCACGACGTTTATTTCCGGCAAACGCACGCCGAGATACTCTGCCATCGTATCAACCGCTTTCATATCAGGCGCACTTTTAGCTTTGACAAAGGCAGCCATCTCATCAAGGCTGATGTCTCCTGCGCCGGCAAGTTTCTCCAGGTCGGCCTGGTCGAGATTCTTAATAGCCCGGCGCAGGACGTTTCCGCGTTCGCGTTTCGAAAGTTTGCCGCCGCTCTCGCTTATAGTAACCGACATATGCGCATAAATCGGTCTGCGAAAACCCAGCGCGTCCTGAAGGCTCTGCTGGCCCGGTGTGTTGTTGAGGTGTTCCTGGCCGCGGATGACGTGCGTCACGCCCATAAGCTCATCATCAACAACACAAGCAAAGTTATATGTGGGGAAGCCATCACTCTTGGCGATAATGAAATCGCTTATCTGGCTCGGTTCAAAACTAACCTCGCCGCGTACCGCATCCTTAACCACAATTGTATTATCCCGCGGCACAACAAAACGAACGACAACGGATTTGCCATCGGCTTTGGTCTTCTTAACGTCTTCTTCGCCCGGAAAAGTGCTCGGCCTGGGATATAAAAATGTCTCTTTTTTTGCCTCAGCCTGCCTGCGAAGCACATCAAGCTCTTCGGGCGTGTCGAAGCAATAATATGCTCGGCCGGATTCAATGAGTCTCCTGACATATTCATTATAAATATCGAGGCGCTCTGATTGAAAATAAGGGCCATTGGGGCCGCCTACTTCAGGGCCCTCGTCCCAGTCGATACCAAGCCAGCGAAGGTCCTTCATAACCTGCCGGGTTGCCTCCGGGGTGTTTCGCCTTACGTCGGTGTCTTCTATGCGGAGCACAAACTTGCCCCCACTTCGTCTGGCCCACAACCAGTTGAATAGTGCCGTCCTTGCCCCGCCGATATGCAAATACCCCGTCGGAGAAGGTGCAAAACGGGTCACAACCATTGTCTCGAACTCCAGGTAAGATAAGAAACGCCTGACAGGATACTAATAAAATCGATTAATGTCAATTATAAGATATCTTTGAGGGTCCGAGTCCGATTTGTCGGGGCTTTTGTTCTTGCCGCTTTGTCATAACACACTAAAATATCTGAAAAAAATGACAAATGAAAAACCGGTAAAACTTAACCACGGCGATTTGATTCAGGTCGTAAAGAACGCGCCTTTGGTTTCTATTGATTTAATCGTTACAAACAACCGCAACGAGATTCTATTGGGTCTGCGAAAAAACGAACCGGCCAAAGACTACTGGTTTGTGCCGGGCGGCAGAATCTTAAAAAACGAATGCATCGCCCATGCATTTAAAAGAATAACAAAAGAGGAGTTGGGAATCGAAATGGCCTATGAACAGGCCGAATTCCTGGGGGTATTCGAGCACTTCTACCAAAGTAACTTCGCCCAGGAAGAAGGCTTCACAACCCATTACGTCGCGCTGGCGCACCAGATAAACATATCTGAAAACTCGCTCCAGCTACCTAAAACACAGCATCAGGAATACAAATGGCTAAGCAAGGACTCTGTGAGCAGAGAGGAAAAAGTACATCCTTATACTAAGGCGTATTTCAAGTAGCTCCGGCTCTATCCATAGAGTATAATGCACTCAAAAGCAGGACAATAAAAAAAACAAACGCGAAATCAATATGAAAACAAATGACAACACCGGGCCGACGGATTTTGTCCGAACGATTGTTGCCGATGACCTAAAGACAAACAAATGGGACGGCCGGGTCGTAACAAGGTTCCCGCCGGAGCCGAACGGCTATCTGCACATCGGACACGCCAAGGCTATTTGCCTTAATTTCGGTATCGCCGAGGAAAATAAAGACGGCGTCTGTCACCTGCGATTCGACGACACCAATCCGACTAAGGAAGAGCAGGAGTATATTGACTCGATTATAGAAGACATTCGCTGGCTTGGGTTTAACTGGGGCGAGCATCTATATTACGCCTCCGATTACTTCGAACAAATGTACGAGTACGCTGTGCAGCTTATCAAGCTCGGCAGGGCGTACGTCTGCGACCTGGCCGCCGATGAAATAAGAGAGCATCGCGGTACTTTAACCAGACCCGGAAAAAACAGTCCATATCGTGACCGTCCCGTTAAAGAAAATCTCGAGCTCTTCGAGCGAATGCGCGCAGGCGAATTCCCGGACGGCACACGAACCCTGCGGGCGAAAATAGATATGACGCACGCCAATCTTAATATGCGCGGCCCGGTTATGTATCGCATTCTGCACGCCGAGCACCATCGTACAGGCAATAAATGGTGCATTTATCCAACGTATGACTGGGCGCACGGGCTCGAAGACTCCATCGAACGAATAACGCATTCCATCTGCACGCTCGAATTCGAGAACCATCGGCCGTTGTACGACTGGTTTCTCGACCAGCTCAGGCTCTTTCATCCCCAACAAATCGAGTTTGCACGACTCAACCTGACCTATACAGTGATGAGCAAGCGAAAGCTGCTGCAATTAGTCGAGCAGGGCAAGGTCAGCGGATGGGACGACCCGCGAATGCCTACCATTCGCGGCCTGCGCAGACGCGGCTATTCGCCCGAGGCCATCCGGAACTTCTGCAAACGCATCGGCATAAACAAATTCAACAGCACAGTCGATATTAGATTACTGGAACATTGTCTGCGTGAGGACCTAAACAAAACCTCTCCGCGCGTGATGGCCGTGCTCAGGCCGTTGAAGGTAGTAATCGACAACTATCCGCAGGACCAGGTTGAGCAAATGCAGGCCGTCAATAATCCCGAAGACCTGCAGGCCGGCACACGGCTCGTCCCCTTCTCGCACGAGATTTATATCGAGCGAGATGACTTTATGGAGGACCCGCCGAAGAAGTTCTATCGCCTTGCGCCAGGCCGGGAGGTCCGTCTGCGATACGCGTATTTCATCACCTGCAAGGATGTTGTCAAAGACGCCAAGGGGCAAATTACAGAATTGCACTGCACATACGACCCGGCCACGCGCGGCGGCGATGCGCCCGACGGACGAAAAGTAAAGGCCACACTGCACTGGGTTTCCGCGAGGCACGCTATCGAGGCCGAGGTCCGGCTTTACGAGCATCTTTTCACAATGGAAAACCCCGATGACACCGCGGAAGGCAGGGACTTTACCTCAAACCTGAATCCTAATTCTCTGGAAGTGCTGACCTCCTGCCGGCTCGAACCATCACTCGAAAACGCAAAACCGGAAGACCGATACCAGTTCGAACGGTTAGGCTATTTCTGTCTTGACCCCGACAGCTCCAAAGGCAAACTCATATTCAATCGCACGGTTACTCTTCGTGACCCCTGGGCGAAAATACAGAAAGCCCAGCGTTAGTAAACAAATGTCGTTTCCGAAGCGGTTTCAGAAATCACACTATTAATCTGCGGCACCTTCCGGCTGCACTTGTTCACGGTACGGCCGGCCGGCCTTAAAAAGCTCCAGATGCTGTTGTACTATCTGAGCCCCCGGTCCATTTTTCTCTTCAGAGCGGGCCAGCTCAAGGGCCTGTTCAGAAGTTCTGACGGCCTCCTTGAATCTGCCCGCGGCGGCATAGGCCACACTAAGTGTATCCAGCATTTGATATTTTTTGTAATCCGTCATCTCACAGGCGCGCTCGGCCATCTTAATCGCCTCATCCAGGTCGTAAAAAGGCTCATTCTCGTACACCGCCTTAAGCCATGCCAGGTTGTTAAACACATCAGGCCAGTCGTTCTCAAAACTTAAAACCCTGTTCCAGCAATCATAGGCCTGCCTGAGTTTATGCCGGCGAAAATAGAGACGAGCCAGGTTATCAAGTATAACAGGCTGGTTAGGCTGGACTCGCAAAGATAACTCATAATGCTCAATCGCCTCATCGTCCCTGCCCAGCAGGGCCAGCACCGTGCCCAGGCTTCTCTGGCTCACGTGCGCTTCTATACCGTGTGGTTCGAGCTCGACCGCCTTGCTGAAGTAACCCACCGCCGCCGTCATATCTTCCCGCTCAAAAGCTATATCGCCGAGGCGGTTATAAACCCTGGCAAGCCCGGGTCGCTTTGAAAGTAAATTTTCGCAAATTGACTTGGCTTCATCGTACTTTTCTTCCAGAAGGAGCTGGCTGACTTTCCCATATTCCAAATGGAAATCAATCAAATCTTTCGGGTCATCCCTGCTTTGGTCCAATTCGAACTGTTCTCTGACCCTGCCGCCGGCGATATAGCCAAGTGATTCGAGCCGTTTTATATCTTCCTGAGACATTTGGGCCCTGCTGTCGTGTTCTTTCCGGCCTACCGTCTGTTCCAGTGTCTTTTTCAAGTGGACCTGAAGGTTGCGGGCCTGCTCCGGCAGTTTCTCCGCCAGGTTATCAGTCTCGCAGGGGTCGTTGACAAGGTCGTACAGTTCCGGTTTCGTAGTGTAGATGTATTTGAACCGGCCGGTGACGACGCCGAAAAGTGGATTGGCATCGTATTTCGTAGGAGTGAGACTCTCGCAGTACAATCGTCTCTCCGCAGCGGGCGACGGGCCTTCCTGAAAATACGGCGAGAGGTCTTTGCCCTGCAGCCCGGCAGGTACATCGAGGCCGAGCAGACCGCAAACCGTCGGGACTATATCAACCAGTCCCACCAAACTGTTTATTCTTCCCAAACTTGCTTGCGCAGGCAGTTTGAAAATAAGAGGGACTTTGACGGCGCCCTGATAAATGAAATAGCCGTGGGTAAGCTCCTTATGCTCTCCGAGCATCTCGCCATGGTCACTGGTGATGATGATGAGGGACGAATCATATAGCCCAAGCTCTTTGAGTTTTTTAATAACCCGGCCGATGCAGTAATCGGTATAGGCCACTTCACCGGCATACAGACTGTCACGATAGCGAGAGAAGAAAGGCTCGGGCGGCTCATATTTTGCATGAGGGTCATAGTAATGTAGAAAGAGAAAGAACTTTTCCTTCCTGTGCCCGGTCAGCCAGTCTACGGCGAATCGGCTTACTTCCCCTCCTCCGCGCTGGACAATCAAGTTGCCTTCCAGCTCCTCTTCAAACTTATCGTTGTAGCTCTCGAAGCCCTGGTCCAGGCCGAACTGGGAATCCATAACAAACGCGCTAACAATGGCGCCGGTGGTAAAGCCGGCCTGAGCAAGTATTTCAGCAAGTGTAAGATATGAGCGGTCGAGCTTATAACCGTCGTTATCGTGCACACCGTGATAAGACGGAATGGTGCCCGTCAACATAGAACTGTGGGCCGGGAGAGTCAACGGCACAGGTGAGATGGCGTTATCGAAAAGCACGCCCTGCCTCGCTATCGCATCAATGTTCGGCGTAGTCCTGCGGTAATAACCATAACAACTCAGATGGTCGGCCCGGCAGGTATCGATGCTGATAAGAATAACACGGTCCACATCCCTCGCGGAAGAATCATATACCCACAGAAACCACACGCCAAGGCCTATCAACACCAGCAGGACAACCGGCGCCGGAGCAAATTTAACGGGCCTGAAAGACTTCATCAGCTAAAAATCCTCTGAACTCTCTGCCTGAGGTATCAGTATAACACGTAGCAGGTTCTGTATAATCCGTAAACAGTCACTTGTCAATATGTGCCGGCCTATTTCGCATCTTAGACCTATAAAAGCGACAACTAAGCTTCTTGCTTTCTGGTTAACAATCTGATATAATCTTTATTTTAAGCATTAGTTACAAAAAGCGGGCATAAATATGATTACCCCGGTTTTATCGGGGGCCGACTGGAGGCTCATACCGGATGCAACAGCGTCTGAAACATAATGGATTCGTCCCTTATTCAGCCCCCTCGCTGCGGATTTTGCTCTCGGCTGCTGTACTCATCCTGCTTATTACCCGGCCGGCACAGGCCTACATCGGACCCGGCGCAGGCTTTGCCGTACTCGGCTCATTTCTTGTTATGTTCGTAGCTATGTTCTCGGCGGTGCTTGCACTGTTTACCTGGCCGCTACGATACCTCATCCGCGCTATTCGCCATAGTGCTACTTACAAAAAGGCCCGTATCAAGCGATTCATTGTTCTTGGTCTCGATGGTATGGACCCGACTCTGGCAGACAAGTTTCTGGCCGAGGGAAAACTGCCAAATTTCGACAGACTGCGGCAAAAGGGATGTTTCAAGAAACTGGCAACCACACTGCCTCCTATTTCGCCGGTCGCGTGGTCTTCCTTCACGACCGCCTCGAATCCGGGCAAGCATAATATCTACGATTTTCTTACTCGCGACAAACACTCGTATCTGCCCACACTCAGCTCCGTCAGCATCCGCCCGCCCACGCGCATGCTCAAAATGGGCAGGTATCGATTCCCAATAGGAAAACCCGATATTCGTTTACTCCGCAAGGGCAGGCCGTTCTGGAGCATCCTCGGCGAACACCAGATATTCAGTAACATCATAAGAGTCCCCATCACGTTCCCGCCCGAAAAGTTTCACGGCGTGCTTCTTTCCGCTATGTGCGTGCCCGACCTGCAGGGCTCACAGGGAACCTTTTCATTTTATACGACTAAGGCCGAAGAGAACGTCGAGCATATCAGCGGCCAGCAGTTCCAGCTTCAAAAAAACAACGGCAGCCTGAAAGGCCGACTCATCGGCCCGGCCAATTCATTCCTCAAAGATAATCCCGTTATGAGCTGTCCGTTCGAGGTGACCGCCGGCCGCAGCACCGACGAAGCCTTTATCAAATTCAACAGACAAAGCCACAAACTGAAAAAAGGGACCTATACCGGCTGGATACCGGTCCAATTCAAGGCGGCCTTCGGAATAAAGGTCCACGGCATCTGCCGAATTTTACTGCTGAAAACCAATCCCGATTTCGAGATGTATGTCACCCCGATTAACATCGACCCGGCCAAGCCGGCGATGCCCATCGCACATCCGGTCTTCTACTCTACATATTTCGCCAAACGTCAGGGACCATTCGCCACCCTCGGACTGGCCGAGGATACCTGGGCCCTGAACGCCAACATCCTAAAGGACGGCGACTTTATCCAGCAGTGTCAAACATCCGATACCGAACGCGAAGAGATGTTCTTCGACGCACTTGACAAACTCAAACACGGCCTGTGCGTATGCGTCTTCGACGGCACCGACCGTATTCAGCATACGTTCTGGCGATATATAGATGAGAATCATCCCGCCCGCAAAGAATCCACTGCCGAGATACAATACGAAAAGACAATTGAGAATCTGTACCGGGATATGGACCGCCTCGTAGGGAAGCTGACTGACAAGTACGATGATGACCAAACTGTTATTATGATTATCTCCGACCACGGCTTCAACAGCTTCCGCCGAGGGGTTGACCTTAACCGCTGGCTCGAAGAAAACAGTTATCTTCACCTCAAAGAAGACGGCAGAGAAAAGAAGTATCTCGGCGGAGTGGACTGGTCGAAAACCAGGGCGTTTGCTATCGGCCTGGCAGGAATCTATCTTAACATCAAAGGCAGGGAATCACAGGGAATTGTCCAGCCCGGCAACGAGGCCGAGCAGCTTCGCGACGAACTGGCAGAAAAACTCACAGGCCTAATCGATGCCGAAACCGGTCAGCCGGCCGTCAAGCAGGCCTACAACTCTTCGAAGGTTTACAAAGGCCCTTATAAAACTGAAGCACCGGATGTTATCGTCGGATATACCAAAGGCTATCGCGTCTCCTGGGAGGCCGCCGTCGGACAGGTCACAGATAAAATATTCCACGACAATACAAAGGCCTGGAGCGGCGACCATTGCATTGACCATACGCTTGTACCGGGTGTGCTGTTTTGCAACCGTCCCGTCAAAACAGAAAGCCCGCAACTTATAGACATCGGCCCAACCGTCCTGGATATGTTCGGCATGAAAGTACCTGCCTATATGGATGGAAAGCCCCTTGCCCTCGTTAACGGCAGCGCAAATTCAACGCCCAAGGTCTCTGCTAAACAAATTGACAGTCGAGGAAAATCGGAAAATGTCTCTAAAAAAACAACAGCTTGACAGAAGAGAGTTTCTAAAGGCCTCCGCGGCCACCACGGCCGCATTAACCATCGGCCTGTCCGCAGAAAAACTCTATGCAGCCAAAAGAACCACCGTACGCCGAGATAAGGCGAAAAGAGTCATCGTAATAGGCATAGACGGAATGGACCCTGTCCTCTCCGAGCAGATGATGAACGCCGGCCAACTGCCCAATTTCGATAAATTACGCAAACTTGGCGGCTACCGACGTCTGGGAACCAGCATACCGCCCCAAAGCCCTGTGGCCTGGGCCAATTTCATAAACGGCGCAGGCCCCGGTTCGCACGGCATCTTCGATTTCATTCATCGCGACCCCAAACAACAGTGTGCTCCATTCTATTCCGGAGCGCCCCAACTGCCCGGCGAAGGCTATTGGAATCTGGCAGACCACAAGCTGCAACTCACGTTCTGGCCCTTCAGCCACAAGCCGTCTCAAACGTTACTGGGAAGAAAAGGCGTGCCATTCTGGGATTACCTTGATGAAGCGGGGATAACTTCCAAGATATACTATATTCCCTCAAACTATCCACCCAGCCGGTCAAAACACGGAAACCATTACTGTTTTTCAGGTATGGGAACTCCGGATTTGCTCCAGACTCACGGCACTTATCAGCATTATTCGACCGATGGCCCCATTCCCACAAAAGATTATGGCGGCGGCCGACAGTCATGCATTTTCTTTGAGAACGATACCGCCACGGCCGAATTAGTCGGGCCACACAACACCTTCCTTAAAAGGCCTAAGCCCACAAGTATTCCATTCTTGATTCATCGAGATACTCAGGCCAATGCCGCACTTATCGAAATACAGGGCCAAAAAATCCTGCTCAACCAGGGCCAATATAGTGACTGGGTCAAGGTCGATTTCCGCCTGGCGATGCCCGCCCTTATGCCGGACGAACATCTCTATGGCATCTGCCGGTTCTACCTGCAGGAGGCCCGGCCTAACCTGCGATTGTATGTAAGCCCAATCAATATCGACCCTTCGGACCCTGCCGCGCAGATTTCCGAACCGGCCAATTTCGTCGAAAAGATGTCGGATAAGCTGGGCATATTTCACACAACAGGTTTCCAGGAGGCCTACAAGGCACGCGTCCATGATGTATTTACCGACAAGGAATACGCGGCACAGTCCGAGATGATCCTACAGGAACGGCTGAGGTCTCTGCAGTACGCCCAGGAGAATTATGAAAACGGGCTTTTGTTCTTCTATTTCTCCAGCACTGATTTGCAGGCCCATCTGTTCTGGTGGGACTCCGACGAAAAACACCCTGTCCGCTCCAGTTCAGAAGCCAGCAAGTATTTTACTCATATTAAGGAACTTTACAAAAAAATAGACCACGTTATGGGCAAGATTCTAAACCGTTACGGACAAACAGCCACAATCATAGCCCTGAGCGATCACGGTTTCGCCAATTTCAGCAGACAATTCAATCCCAACACGTGGCTTAGAGACAACGGCTATCTCCAGCCCGCTTACGCCGGTTCCGTTCTCGGGGATACCGATTGGTCGGCAACCCGCGCTTACGGACTGGGAATAAACAGTCTATACCTTAATCTAAAAGGGCGCGAACGCGATGGCATCGTCGAGCCTGGCGCCGAGCGGGAGCAACTCATACAGGAACTGGCCGGCAAGCTTGAGGCCGTACGAGACACGAACGGCAAACAGGTCATCCACAAGGCACATCGTACCGACCGCGCCTATACAGGGCCGCAAGCTCAGTTCGCGCCGGACCTGATTATCGGCTACGCCAGAGGATATCGTGCATCCTGGACAGGCTGTCTGGGAGACATCACAGAAGAAGCACTTTTCGATAACGACTCGGCCTGGAGCGCCGACCATTGCGCCGATGTTTCTCAGGTGCCCGGCGTTGTGTTTTGTAATCGGCCCATTCGCGCCGAGGCCCCCGCACTTATCGACCTGGCACCTTCCATCCTGGCCGAGTATGGACTTAAAACACCACCTTCAATGACAGGAAAAAGTGTATTCACCACTTAATGCTCGCATACTGCGCATAGAAAGAAGTTGTATTAAGGCCAAAACTGAAAATTGATTAACGCCTTTATCAACTGAACTTTAGGTTGATTTCCGGTCGGGTGTCGGTTATAATAAAGTATCCTCTGGGTTTGACACAAAAAACCCCAACAATATCGGGAGTTCGAATACGACTTACCACGGACAAAAGCTTGATAGAAGAGAGTTCCTGAAGGCCTCTGCGGCCACCACGGCCGTATTGACGATTGGTGGTCTACCCACAAAAAAACTCTATGCGGCCCACAAAACCGCCGCACACCACAACGGGGTGAAAAAAGTCATCGTGATCGGCATAGACGGGATGGACCCGAACCTCACCGAAAAAATGATGAACGCCGGCCAACTACCCAACTTTGATAAACTGCGCAAACTTGGCGGCTACCAACATCTGCGAAGCAGCATACCACCCCAAAGTCCTGTGGCCTGGGCCAATTTCATAAACGGCGCAGGCCCCGGCTCACACGGTATCTTTGATTTTATCCACCGGGACCCCCAAAGACAGTGCTTGCCATTTTACTCCGGAACGCCGCAACTGCCCGGCGAAGGCTATTGGAATCTGTCAGACCATAAGCTGCAGCTGACGTTCTGGCCCTTCAACCACAAGCCGCCTCAAACGTTACTGGGAAGAAAAGGCGTGCCATTTTGGGAGTACCTTGACGAAGCGGGGATATCCTCCGATGTATATTATATTCCATCAAACTATCCGCCAAGTCCGTCGAAGTACGGCAACCACCGCTGTTTTTCAGGCATGGGAACCCCGGACCTGCTCCAGACTCACGGCACATATCAGCATTATTCAACCGATGGTCCCATTCCCACGAGGGAACAAGGCGGTGGCCGACAGTCGTGTGTTTTCTTTGAGAACAATACCGCCAGGGCTGAATTAATCGGTCCACAAAACACTTTTCTTAAAAGGTCTAAACCTACAAGCATCCCTTTTTTGATTCATCGAGATACTCAGGCCGATGCCGCACTTGTCGAAATACAGGGCCAAAAAAGCCTGCTCAAGCAGGGTCAATACAGTGACTGGGTCAAGGTTGATTTCCGCCTGACAATGCCCGCCTTTATGCCGGACGAACATCTTAACGGCATCTGTCGGTTCTACCTGCAGGAGACCTCGCCGAATTTTCGACTTTATGTAAGTCCAATCAATATTGACCCTTCGGACCCTGCCGCGCAGATTTCCGAACCCGCCAATTTCGTCGAAGAGATGTCGGATGAGATGGGACTGTTTCATACGACAGGTTTTCAAGAGGCTTACAAGGCTCGCGTCCACGATGTGTTTACTGACAGGGAATATGCCGAGCAGGCCGAGACAATCTTCCAGGAACGGCTGAAGGCCCTGCAATATGCCCAGGAGAACTATAAGGACGGGCTTTTGTTCTTCTATTTTTCCAGTACCGATTTGCAGGCCCATATGTTCTGGTGGGACTCCGATGAAAAACACCCTATCCGCTCCGATTCAGAAGTCAAAAAATACTTCGCCCATATTAAGGAACTTTACAGAAAAATAGACCGCGTTATGGGCAGGATTCTAAGCCGTTACGGCCGAGAAGCCACAATTATCGCCCTGAGTGACCACGGTTTCGCCACCTTCAGAAGACGATTCAACCTTAATACCTGGCTCAGAAACAACGGCTATCTCCAACCCGCTTACGCCAGCTCGATCCTCAAGGATGCCGACTGGTCTGCAACCCGAGCTTACGGCCTGGGACTCAACGGCCTGTACCTGAATCTAAAAGGCCGGGAACGCGAGGGCATCGTCGAGTTTGGAACCGAGCGCGAGCAACTCCTGCAAGAGTTGATTGGCAAGCTTGAAGCCGTACGAGACACGAACGGCAAACAGGTCATCCACAAAGTACATCGAACCGGCCGCGTTTATGCAGGGCCGGAAACCTCGCTTGCACCTGACCTGATTGTCGGATACGCCAGGGGCTA